>MTKX01013661.1_pt1 | contig 253170 bp, 200 predicted proteins | sample 1042771 | NCBI WGS metagenome assembly MTKX01 (sample SAMN06212183, study PRJNA360534) | anaerobic digester metagenome | biome: Wastewater treatment plant; material: sludge; isolation source: anaerobic digester fed with sludge from wastewater treatment plant | place: Denmark: WWTP Randers ...
TCAGTTCGCCTGCGCACATATCGTGTTTGACCTGGCATTTTTCGGATAGGTTCTTAGGGTCTGATGAATTCGACCCTTAGGGTCTGTTCCGTGTCTCTACCTCCGCACGTCGAAGGCATCCACATCGTAGGACGACAGGGTAAAGAGGCTGCCGTCCAGGTACAACGTCGTGTTGTACGTCCCGCTCGTCGTCGAGCCGAGCGCCGTGGGCTTGAAGACAAAGATGTCCTCGTTCGCCCCCGCGATGCCCGTCACCGAGAAGTTTCCCAGCGTGCTCAGGTAGACGTACGGATTGGGCGCGATGGCCGTGTCCAGCCAGATGCCGTCCACATCCTCGCTGGTCGTCGTCGACAGCCCGACGTCCGACCCGTCAAAGTACCAGCTCCAGGTGCCGGCCGTCGTCGAGCCCCACGACGTCGCCGTGAAGCGGATCAGGTCCTCGTCCTGCCCCGAGATGCCCGTCACGCTGAAGGCATCGCGGATCGAGACCACCATCGATCCGTCTGCCAGGAAGAAGAGGGCGTCGACGTCCTCATAGGTAGTGCTGAGGCCGACGTCCGAGCCATCAAACTTCCAGGCGAAGGTGCCGGCCGTGGTCGAGCCGAGCGAGGTCGGCGTGAACTCGACGATGTCGGGGTCGTTCACAGTGCCGACGCCGGTCACACTCTGGTTGGCGTCGAACGACATCAGGATGTGGCCGTTGTCCAGCACGTCGAAGGCGTCGATGTCGGTGGTGATGCCCACGTCCGAGCCGTCAAAGACCCAGTAGTAGGTGCCGGTCGCCGGGTCCAGCTCGACGATGTCCTCGTCGTTCCAGGAGCCGGTGTTGGTCGCCAGCGACAGCCAGATCGTCTCGCCCGAGGGCACCGGCGTGGCGGTCGGCACGGGCGTGTCGGTGGGCGTCGGGCCGGGCGTGGCCGTATCCGTCGGCAGCGGTGTCTGGGTGGCAGTCGGCGGATCCGTCGGCAGCGGCGTGTTGGTCGGGGTGTTCGTCGGCGTGGGCGTCGGCGTCTCGCCGCCCTCCAGCCAGGCCAGCACCTTGCCCAGCACCGCCGCCCGCGTTGCCGCGGCGCTGATCCCCTCGAAGCCGAAGGAGAAGTAGACCACCCGGTAGGCGCCCTCCCAGCGCAGTGCACCCCACGTGTAGGCCGTGCCGGTATAGTCGTACAGCCCCACCGCGCCGCTCCCCAACCCGATGGCCGAGGGGTAGCTCTGGTTGTTCGCTCCGTCGCCGCCGGTGATGGTGACATCCGTGCCGGCCATGATGTCCGCGCCGGTCAGCGTCGTCACGTTGGTGTCGTCGGCGGCGTAACTGGCGTGCAGGTAGCTCGAGAAGAAGGCGTTGGTGTTGATGTCGTAGCCAATGTCCTGCCCGGTGATAAAGAGCTTGCCGCCGCCGTTCAAGTACGTGGTCAGGTTGGTGATGTCGGTGGTCGTCAGGGTGGTGGAATAGTCGCCGCCGGTGAACCACAGGACCACCGGGTACTGCTGCAGCGTCGCCGTTGAGGGCGAGCCCTGGCTGTAGACGGTCCAGGTGTCGTAGCCGCGGCCGAGGGCGGTGAGCGCCGCCGTGAAGTACCCCTGGTAGGAAGCGTTGTTGTCGTCGTCCACCAGCAGGATGCCCTGCACCGGCGCCGGGGTGGGCGTCTGGGTCGGCAGGGGCGTAGCGGTCGGGATGGGAGTGTCGCTGGGCGTGGCGGTCGGCGTCGGCGTGCTGCCGTCGGTGATCGTCAGAAAGATGCCGGTGAAGGCACCCCAGTTGCCGCTGGCGTCCTGGCCCCGCACGAAGAGGGTGTGTTTCCCCTGGCTCCACCCCGTCGTGTCGACCGCCGTCGTCACCGCCTCGACCGTGGAGTTAAAAGATCCGTCGGAGGCAGCCATGGCGTGCGCGACCGCCCCCGCCTGCCAGGGCGGCGTGTCGACATAATACTGGGCGGCGGCGATGGCCTGGGTGGGCTCGCCGTAGCCGCTCCGGTAGCGCGTGTCGTTGATGCTGCCGCTGAGCGTCACCGCCGTCCCCGCTGGCACCTGCGTGCTGCTCAGCGCCAAGCTCAGCGCATCGGGCCCCAGCGGCGTCATGTAGGGGGTGCGGACGACCTTGGCCGCGTAGAGGAGTGCCTGGAGGTTGTTGGGATAGATGGTGTTCTCAAAGGTGGTGCACGACTGGAAGAACGACGTGCCCATCTCGATGCAGTACGACGCCACGCCAAAGACGCCGTAGGCGTGGTCGTCGGTGGTGCCGTCGGTGGCATACAGGGAATACGACTTTTGCGGCGTGTAGCTGTTAAAGTAGGCCATCTTGCGCCCCAGCGTCTGCAGCTGGGTCGCGTTGGGCGAGTTGGTGCTGGTCCAGCCCCACGGCCACAGCACCAGCTCGCTGTAGGAGTGCAGGTCGATGTAGATTCCGGTGGCGTCGGCCGGCGCGGCGTCCGTGTCGCCCGGGCCTCTCTGGTCCGGGAAGATGGCCGCCATATAGTTCTGGGCGGCCTGCGTCTCGGGCTCCGAGCCGCCCGACGGGCCGCGGTAGGTCGCATCGCACTCGACGCCGCTCGACCCGCCGCAGCAGCCCCACTTGAAGGCGAAATTGCGATTGAGGTCGGCGCCGCGGTTGCTGCTGGTGGGCCCGCAGTACGCCTGGTTGGTGTTCTTGCGCCACGAGAGCCCCGTCTCGGCCTGCTTGCGCCCGTCGGGGTTGGCCTGCAGCATCAAGTGGATCTCGTGGTGGTCGAGGATCCAGGTGGCATCGGGGTCGCTGCCATAGTTGTTGATCAAGTACTCGCCGAAGCGGGTCGCCGTCTCGGCCGGCGTGTACTCGCGCGCGTGGATCGATCCGGTGATGAACAGGTCGGGCTTCGGACCGCTGACGGCCGAGTTGGTCAGCTTGAGCACGCGCATGTCGTAGCCGCCCAGGCCGGCCGACTTTTGCCACGAGTCGCCGACATCGACCCACGTTGCCAGCGTCGGGTGGTTGGTCACCAGCGCTTGCGCCGCGGCATACGTCTCCTCGACGGTGCGGTAGCAGCTGTAGCCGGGGATCGTCTCGATCCCGGGCGGCAGCGGGCCGGTGACAGGGGGCGGGGTCCAGGCCGTGTCCCGCTCGATGCGCAGCCCGAGCGCCGCCAGGCGCTCGATCTCGGGTTGGGTGGCCTGCATGATGTGACAGCCGGCCGCATAGTCCGTCTCCACGATCTGCGGCTCAAAAGCGAGGAAGAGGGCGGCGCGCATGGCATCGTCGGGGTAGTAGACGCGCACGATTGCGGTCTCACCATCCGATACGGTGGGCGGCGCGGGGGGGCCGCTTTGGCCGAGGGCCGGCACCAGGCCGGTTGAGAGGAGTGCGATTGCGACGACCAAGATCAGCGCGGGCTTCTTTGCTTTCATCGCTTCCCTCCGTTGGGTTGGCCCCCTCGCCGGCCAAGGCGCCGGCGCGGAGCCTTGGAGTAGTGTACCTCCGTTCCCCAAATACCACAACCCCGGTCGCGCGATTCGGCAGTGTACTTCCTCGTGCCCGCCGGCCTTCGTCCACCCAGGGTGATATCGTTTCCGGAAAAACGGGCATTTCGGGATAGTACATGCAGTTTCTTGTCAGAGCGTCAGAGCTGAAAGTTGGGCGGGTTTCCATACCCGCCCACCGGATCGGTGCGGTGCACCTTCAGGGTGCGCTGCACCTCCCGCTCTCGCGCAGTAGGGCGGGTTTCCATACCCGCCCACTCTCGGGCCGGTGCGGTGCACCTTCAGGGTGCGCTGCACCTCCCGCTCTCGCGCAGTAGGGCGGGTTTCCATACCCGCCCAATTGCCCTCGCCCACCTGAGTTGCCGGCGCCGGCCATCGCGGCTACAATGGGGCGGTGAGCGGCACCCTTACCCCGCAGCAAGCGCTGGACCGGCTGGCAGCCGGCGCCTGGGACCCCCAGGGGCTGCCGCCCGCCTCCGCCGTCCCCTGGGATGCCCTCCTCGCCCTGCCGGGTGCGGGCAGCCTCGGCGGCCTCCTGCACGTCGCGACGCGCGGACTGGGCGCGGGGGTGCCGGCGGCCGCCCGGGAGTTCTTCGAGGCCTCCTACTACCTGGCCGCGGCCGAGAACGCGCGCGGACAGCAGCAGCTTGCCGAGGTGGGCCGCGCGCTTTCTGCGGCTGGAACGCCGCTGCTCCTGCTCAAGGGCGCAGCTCTGGGCGAGTCGCTCTACCTGTCCTACGCGCTGCGCACGGTCGGCGATATCGACCTGCTCGTCCCGCGCGACAGGACGGCCGAGTGCCGCCGGGTGCTGCTGGAGTCCGGGTACCGCCCGGCGGCGGTGGAGCACCAGGCCGGCAGCCGGCTGGGCTATTCGAACCAGGAGGCCTTTTCGCCGCCCGACCCGGCAGATGCCTGCGTGGAGCTGCACTGGCACCTGCTCGACGTTCCCTACCACATGGCCAAGGTCCCGGTCGACTTCTTTTGGCGGGAGAGCGAGGAGCGTGTCATCGCCGGGCACCCCTTCCGGGTGCTGAACGCGCGGGCCAACTTGGTCTACCTGCCGGCGCACCTGGCCCTGCACCACCAGTTCCGCTCCTACCGCTCGCTCGTCGACCTGGCGCTGCTGGTGGCGCAGGGCGGGGAGGGGCTCGACTGGGCCGCAGTGGGCGAGTCGGCGCGCGCCTTTGAGCTGCTCGCCGCCCTCCGCGCAGCGGTCGAGCGGCTGGCGGAGCGCTGGCCCTCGCTGCCGCTGACCGGGGCGCGGCGCGTGCTCGGCGGGCTGCGCCCCAGCCGGACCGACGAGCGGCTCTTTCGCCTCCTGTCGGCGCACGATCGCAGCACGACGCTCGACTTTTACACCACGCTGGCGACCCTGCCCGACCTGCGCTCGCGGGCGCGCTACGCCTGGTTCAACCTCTTTCCGCAGCCGGCCTACATGGAGCGCCGCTACGGCGTACGATCGCGGTATGCGCTGCCTTACTGGTACGCGGTCCGGCTCGGCGGGGGGCTGGCGAGGCTGGCCCGCGCCGTGCCGCGCGCGCGCCGCATCGAGCGCCGGGGCGAGCCGGGCGGCCGCTGACCTCGCCGCAGGCAGCCAGACCGCCGGGCCCCATCCCCATCGTCCATCGTCCGAGGTCCATCGTCCGAGGTCCATCGTCCATCGTCCGTGGTCCATCGTCCATCGTCCGTGGTCCATCGTCCATCGTCCGTGGTCCATCGTCCGTGGTCCATCGTCCGTGGTCCATCGTCCATCGTCCGTGGTCCATCGTCCGTGGTCCATCGCCCGTGGTCCATCGTCGCCCCCTGGTGCCTTGTGCCCGGCTTCGGGCGGTGGGGACTTCCTACCGCCGCAGACGGGCGAGCTGCGCGAGGGTGCGCATCGACTTGACGGCGCCGTCGCCCAACCGGTAGGCATACCACGCGGGCAGGGGCAGCGGCCGGCCGACCGGGTAGCGGCGGAGCATGTAGCTCCGCTGGGGGAAGGTGTTGGCCAGCACGAACCGTGCGCGCGATCGGAAGCCGGGCAGGCCGGCGATGTCGGAGGCAAAGTCCAAGAACTTGGTGCGCGGCTCCGTCGTCAGCAGGCGAAACATCCGCTGCTCGCTTGCGGTCGGCTTCAGCACAGCCAGGCGCCGGCGGGGCTCGTCCAACGGCAGGGCAGGCCACAGCGCCGAGAGCAGCTCCAGCGCCGCACGCAGCGCAAGGATCAGCTCAAACCCCTGTGCCTGGGCGACGACCCACTCCCAGTCGGCCCTCTCGCCTTCTGCGTGCACGAGCCAGGCCAGGTCGACAAGCCACGGCAGGCCCTGCAGGCGGTGGTGCAGGGCAAAGTGGGCCGGCAGGTACACGAGGTTTGCGCGTGGCGTAAGCACCTGCACAGCCAGTCCATCGCTCTTGTGCGTTCCACTGTTGTTCCAGAACCAGCGGGCAGGCATTCGGCCCAGATAGTAGGGAAGATCGAGCGGGTGCCAGTGCAGGCCGACTGGGCTGCGCAGCGGCGCCGGGGGGCGGTAGGCCCGCTGCCCGCGGTGCACGAGGTGCGAGCCGGGCCGCTCTTCCGCCTCGTTCGGCCGGTAGCCCGCCGCGCACAGCGCCGCGTGGCAGTCGGCCATCGACTCTCGCGGCACCGCCAGGTCGAGGTCTCCCATGGGCCGCAGCGCGAGGTTCCCGTACAGCGCCTCGGCCAGCGCGGCCCCCTTGAGGAGGATGACCGGAGCGCCCGCCTGCGCGAGGACCCTTAAAACGGCCTGCAGCTCGCAAAATCGGTGGCTGTTGAGCGCCCCGGACCTCAAATAGGCCTCTCGCATCGCCACCTGAGCCGTTTTGGGCACGCCGGAGGCCAGCCGGGAGGCCGGCAGGTGCAGCAAATGGGTGACCTCCTGCCTTTGGGCGAGCGCCAGCACGTCCTCCCAGGCGACGTCACCTCCCGGTCCCGGCAGCTCCCGGTCCCAGCCCATCGCCAGGAGGTGCAGCAGGCAGCGCTGCGCGCCTCGCTCCTCGGCCATGCGCCCAGTATACCGCCTCCGGCGAGTGCACACAAGAACGGACACACCGTCCTAATCCCAGAAGTGCCGGATCTGCCGCGCCCCTTTAGTAGGGCGGCGCACAACTTGCGCCTTGGGCGTGCTGTGATAGAATAGAGTCGATGCAGACCGTCTACACCCGCAACGAGGCCTTTGTCTTTCGCGTGATCGGGGAAGAGGCGATCCTCGTGCCCATCTTCGGCCAGGTCGCCGACATGGAGTCGATCTATACGCTGACGGAGGTCGGGGCGCGGATCTGGGAGTTGGTCGACGGCACGCGCTCCCTGTCAGCTGTGCGCGACCGGCTGCTGGAGGAATACGACGCGCCGCCTGCGGAAGTCGAGTCGGATCTGCTCGAGTTCGTGCGCGACCTGGTTGCCATCGAGGCGCTGCGCCCGGTATGAGCCTGGGTTGCCTGGGCGAGATCTCGCTCGCCGACCTGACGTCAAGACTGGGAGGGGGGGATGGGCCCAATCGCACACCCCTCGCCGGCGGCTGGGATCTGACGGAGCGCTGCAACTTGTCGTGCGCGCACTGCTACATCAACCGGCCGGCGGGCGATGTCGCAGCGGCGGCGCATGAGCTGACGACCGCGCAGGCGTGCGCACTCCTCGACGAGATCGCGGCCGAGGGGTGCCTGTGGCTGACGCTGACGGGGGGCGAGCCCTTTCTGCGGCCTGACCTGCTCGACATCTACCGGCACGCGAAGAGGCTTGGCCTGCTGGTGACCATCTTTACCAACGGGACGCTCCTGACGCCGGAGATGGTCGACGAGCTGGCAAAGTGGCGGCCCTACCGCATCGAGATTACGCTCTACGGCGCCACGGAAATGACGTACGAGCAGGTGACGGGTGTCCGGGGGTCGTACGCCTGCTGCCTGCGCGGCATCGACAGGGTGCTGGAACGGGGGCTGCCGCTCGGGCTCAAGACCATGCTTCTGCGGTCGAACCGGCACGAGCTGGAGGCCATGATGGCGTTCGCACAAGAGCGCGGAGTCGAGTTCCGGTGGGACTCGGAGGTGACCCCGCGGCTGGACGGCGGCCGGCAGAGCCAGGCGGCCGCACTCTCGCCGGCAGAGGTCGTCGAGATCGACACCGGCCATCCGCTGCGCGCAGAGGAGTGGCGTGCGCTGTGGAAGCGATTCGGTCAGAGCGGCGCGCGGCTGGACTCACCCGCTGGCGAGGGCGCTGCTGAGCCGCTGTTCCAGTGCGGTGCGGGCCTGCGTTCGTTTCACATCAGCAGCGACGGCCGGCTGTTGCCCTGCGCGATTGCGCGGCGGCCCTCCTACGACTTGGTGGGCGGGTCGTTTCGCGAAGGGTGGCGGACCTTTCTGTGGGAGGCGCGGCAGGCACCGCGGGCCAAAAGCGTCTGCACTGGCTGTGACATCTCGATCTTGTGCAGCCAGTGTGCCGGGTGGTCGCAGCTGGTGCACGGGGACGGCGAGTCGCCGGTGGAGGTTCTCTGCGAGACTGCGCACCTGAGAGCCCTGCGTCTGGGTGTTGTTAAGGTGGGTGGAGGGAGATGAGAGTGAACAAGAGGAGCTATGCCAAGCCGGTTGTCACCAGGGTACGCCTGGACCTAAAAACGTCTGTTTTGGTGGTCTGTCGTCTGAGCCTCGAGGTCGACCCGCAGGCCCTCAACTGCAAGCCCGGCTGGCCTGTGCCGTGCAGGGACGCCTAGGTTTGGCCGGCCGCCCGAGGGTAGGCCGGAAGTGCGGCCCCGGGCCGCTTCCTGGGCGTCTGGCTGCGCTTCCCAGGGAATGGGCAATCGGAACGCGCGCGCCGGTGGGCCCCCACTCCGTTGTGCCAGCGGCGTGAGCCGGCGGCATGTGCAGGCCCGATGCGCGAGTTCTCGCTGAGGATCGCCGGCTTCTCCTACCGGGTGGTAGCCTGCTGCGAGGGACTCGAGTTCGCGCTCGGCCCCAGCCATGCGAGGTTCCTGCTGCCATCGGCACATCCAGTCGAACTCCTCCTGGAGGCAGTCGTCCAGGAGCGCCCTCCGCTCTCGACGGCAAACCTGGTCTTTGAGAGCCCTACCGGCTATGCCGTGGGCTTGGGCCCCACGGGAAACCTCCTGCTGCGCGGGCGGTCGGGCCCCTTTTCCCCCCTTGCTGCGGAGGTGGACCCCTCCTTCCAGACCGGCAGGCTCTACATCCCTGCCGACCGGGTCCAACACGGCCTGCCCTTCTACCCACTCGAAACGATTGACCTGGTCCTGGCGATCCACCGCTTCGCACGCAGGGGAGAGCTGATTGCCCACGCCGCGGGCGTCGCCCACGGCGGCCGGGGCTACCTCTTTGCCGGTCCCGCCGGCGTTGGCAAGTCCACCATGGCCGAGCTGTGGGCGCGATGCGGGCAGGCGACAATCCTGGGAGAGGATACGGTGGTCGTGGATTGGCAGGAGGGGAGGGCCTGGCTGCATGGCACCCCCTGGCACGAGAACCCGGAGCGATGCTCCCCTATGGGGGTGCCGCTGACCGCAGTGTTCCTGCCGGAGCATGGCACCGAGGATGGCGCGACTCTCTGCGGACGCGCGGAAGGCGCCGCCATGCTGCTGGGCAACTGCCTGCTGCCGCTGTACGATAGGGGTGCGATGGAGACGCTCCTTGCAGGGGTCGACAGGCTGACCGCCGGCGTGCCCGTCTACCGGCTCGCCTTCCGGCCCGGCTGCGAAGCGATAGACTACGTGCAGAGGCTGGTCACCCGATGACGCAGAAGAGAGGCACCTCGATGAAGGCAGCGGTGCGAGTCGCGCTCCCGGTCCTATTGGCGGCCCTGATGTTGGTGCTGCCCTGGCCCCGGCCGGCTGCCCACGCGGGGCTGGCGGGCGAAGGCTGGGCGGGAGCGGCGGGACGCTCCGCCGTGCTGCTTCCCGGCGAGCTGGCTCGCTCAAGCGTGCCGGCGCGGCAGGGAGAGGACGACCTCCCCTGGGCGCCGCCGGAGCCCGGCTACCGCGTCCAGGTCCGGCAGCAGGGCATCTACAAGCTCACCTACGCCGACTTGGCCGCAGCCGGCGTCGAAGTGGACGGCCTCGACCCGACGACGCTTCAGCTCTTCAGCGCCGGCGCCGAGGTACCCATCTGGGTCCAAGGGGAGGAAGACAACACCCTGGACCCCGAGGACTATCTCCTGTTCTATGGCGTGGCCGTCGAGTCCAAGTACACCTGGTACAATGTCTATTGGCTGACCTACGGTCATGCTGCGGGCAAGCGGATGCAAGTCCGCGACGCGACGCCGTCGGGTGGTCTCATCCCCGACTACCACGTCAGCCTGCTCCACCTGGAGGAAAGGTACTTTTATGCGTCGGAAGTGCCGGGCAGCGAGGACCTGGATCGCTTCCTCTGGGGGTATGCCGCGAGCGGGGGGTGGGACTTTGTCTATGACTTTTCCCTTGGTTCGCCCTTCACGGGTGCCGGGGGGATGGTGCGGGTATCGCTCTACGGCTACGCGTCTGCTCCCTGGACGCGGACACTCGTCTACCTGAATGGACAGCTGCTGGGCGATCTGACGTGGCGGCCTGGCGCCTGGAACCTCACCGAACTGCCTGTCGCGGCAGGGCTGCTGCAGCCGGGCAGCAATACACTCCGGCTCGCCTGCCCCGACTCGGGAGACACGGTGTACGTGGACTGGGCGGAGGTTCAGTTCGCCAACACCTTTACGGCCGTCGACGATGTGCTGGCATTCTCGTATGACCTGCCTGGTCACTGGCAGTATCAGGTCTCTGGTTTCTCCGTCGACGAGATCACGCTCTTCGACGTGACAGACCCGAGCGCAGTGAGCCTGATTTCTGGGGCCGTCGTGGCGCCCTCGGGCGCGGGATTCTCCCTGACCTTCGAGGATCAGGTCGTGGCCTCGACCAAGTATTGGGCCGGAGCGGCCGGCGCGTACCTGGCGGTGAATTCCATCACCGAAGACAGCCCATCGGACCTCCGATCGGAGCTGAATGGCGCTGACTACATCGTGATCACACACGCCGATTTCGCGCAGGCGATCGCGCCACTGGCGGCCTACCGTGCCTCCACGGGCTTGAGGGTTCTGGTGGCGGACGTGCAGGATGTGTACGACGAGTTTGGCTATGGCGTCGTCGGCGCACACCCGATCCATGACTTCCTTGACTTTGCGTTTTATCACTGGCAGGGCCTGAGGCCGGCCTATGTGCTGTTGGTGGGCGACGGTCACTACGACCCCAAGAACTATCTTGGCTATGGGCGCGTCAGCTACATCCCACCCTACCTGGTGCCTGTGGACCCCTGGATTGGGGAAACCTCGGCCGACAACCGCTATGTGACGCTCGAGGGCGACGATACCTTCCCCGACCTGAGCATCGGGCGGCTGCCGGTAAACTCGGCGGCGGAGGCGGCGGTCGTTGTTGCCAAGACGCTTCAGTACGAGCAGAGTCCCGCTCCGGGCGACTGGAGGACCAAGGTGCTCTTTGTGGCCGACGACCAGGACGCGGGCGGCGACTTTGACGGACTCTCGGAGGCGTTGATTGCCTGCTGCCTGCCGCCGAGCTATTCGGCTGACAAGGTCTACTACCTCATCACGCACCAGACTCCGGCTGAAGCCCGCCAGGCAATCGCGAGCGCCATCAACCAGGGCCGCTTCCTCGTGAACTACATCGGGCATGGAGCCACGTCCACCTGGGGCGCCGAGTACCTCTTCCGCGCAGCCGATATCGGCTCGCTGACCAATGCGGCCATGCAGCCAGTCGTGCTCAGCATGACCTGCAAAGACGGCTACTACATCGAGCCCTATGTGGGTGTCGGAAACTCGATGGCGGAGAGCCTGGTGCGAGCAGATGGCAAAGGAGCGGTGGCAGCCTGGTCCCCGACCGGGCTGGGGGTCTCGACTGGGCACGACCTGCTGAACAGTGGGTTCTTCGAAGGGCTCTTCTCTGGAGCGGCAACCACCGTCGGTGAGGCAACCCTGGCCGGCAAACAGCGGCTGTGGGACAAGCGCCTGGCACTGGATCTGCTGGACACCTACCACCTGTTCGGGGATCCAGCGCTGCGATTGGCGGTTGCGCCCACGGGCGTGACGCTGTCTTTGCTCGATGTCGTACTGGGAGAGGGCCGTTCACTGGTCGTGCAGTGGGAGACGGTGAGCGAGATCGACAACGTGGGCTTTAATGTGTACCGCTCCGAGTCGGCAGGCGGCCCCAGGACCAAGCTGAACTCCGCCCTGATTTTCAGCCAGGTTCCGCCCGGCAGCCCAGCGGGCGCCTTCTACGAGTTTTCGGACGATACCGTAGCTCCCGGGATCGAGTACGACTACTGGCTGGAGGACGTGGACGTCTTTGGCGTCTCGTCGCTGCATGGCCCCGCGCGAGGCACCTTTGCGCAGCTCTTCCTGCCGGTCATGCGGAGGTAGGCACCACATTGTGGACTGCGAGGACGCTATGATGAGCCGCTATCCCCCCAAGAGGGTGCGCTGTTCGCTGCAGGTGCTCCTGGCGCTGGCTGCCGTGGCGGCCCTGCTCCTCATGGCAGCCGCCCGCGTTCCTGCATCGTCTGCGGAGGCGCTGCCCACCGGGACCGGTGTGCGGCTCCTCTCCTCGAGCAGCGCGGGCATCACGCTGGAGGTCACGCTTGACCCGGATGCCGTCCGCCTCCGCACGGTATCCGTCGACGGGCAGGAGTATGTTGCGGTGTCGGTGCCGGACTGGACGACAACTGGAGACCCCGGGGCGCCCGCGCTGCCGATGGCGTACGCCGGGCTCGCGGTTCCCTTTGGGGTGGACTTGGACGTGCGCGTCGTGCCGGGCCCGATGCGTGTCGTGCAGCTGGACCACGATGTCCAACCCGAGTACCCGTTCCCGGTGGGCGCCGAGCCGGATGGGCTTCCCCCAGGCTCTGGGCTTCGGCCGCCCCTCGAGCCCACCCAAAAGGACGAAACCATCTACGCATCGGCCGGACCCTATCCGGGAAAACTGGCGAAGGTGGTCAGCGACGGCGTCCTTCGTCAGCAGCGAATTGCCGGCGTGGTTGCGTATCCCGTCCAGGTCCGGCCGCAGTCCAGGACACTGGAGATCTATGAGAAACTGATTGTGGAGGTCCGCTTTACCGGCATGTCAGCCGAGGCCGCACTGCCGCCGCCCAGGCCCGACTCGTCGGCGATTGAAGGGCTTCTCGACGGCGCGCTCCTGAACGCGGACTCTGCTGCGCAGTGGCGCTCACCAAGCACTCTGGCGGCTGGGACACAAGAAGCGCCCTGGGCGCCGCCGGAGCCGGGCTACAAGATCCAGGTCGAGCAGGAGGGCATCTACAAGCTCACCTATTCTGCCCTCCAGGCCGCGGGCGTGCCCGTCGACCAGGTCGATCCCAGGACCTTTCGCATCTACACGGGCGGCAGCGAAGAAGCAATCTACGTGGAGGGCGAAGCGGACGGCCGCTTTGACGGGCCGGACTACCTGCTCTTCTACGGCAGGCCGCTGCAGTCCAAGTACACGCGCTACAACGTCTATTGGCTCGGCTATGGGCAGGGTCCTGGGCTCAGGATGGCGTCGCGCGATGGCACCCCCACGAGCGGAGCCGTTCCGGCTGCCTATAGGGACACCCTGCACGCGGAGCAGAATGCCTTCTATGTGCCGATCCTGCCCGGCGACGAGTCTCTGGAGCGGTTCCTGTGGAGCTATGTCTACCCCCCCAGCATCCCGAGCTGGTCCCACACCATCTCCGTGCCGGCACCGCTGGGTGGGCAGGGAACGGCGACGCTCCGTGTCGCCATGTTCGGCTACCTGAACAGCATCGTGAACCCCGATCACCATACGCGGCTCTATGTGAATGGCCTCCTGGTCGAGGATGCCTGGTGGGACGGCATCACGTGGCGATACTCGGAAGTCGAGTTCCCGGAATCGTACCTCGTGACCGGAAACAATGTCGTCCGCGTGGAGTGTCCCAACGACTCGGGCGTCGGCTACGACATCGTCGAGATCGACTGGGTCGAGTTGGAATACAACAGCGGCTTCGAGGCCGTGGATGACGTGCTGCACTTCTCGTACGAGGCCGCCGGTGAGTGGAAATATGAGCTGGACGGGTTCGGCAGCAATGACCTGGTGGTGTTCGACATAACGCAGCATGGAGCCGTCACTCGAATCACCGGGGCGAGCATTGTCCCGTCGGGTCCGGGCTACCTGGTGCGATTCCGCGACGTGACACAGGGGACGGCAAGCTACCTCGCCCTGAGCAGGGCGCGCTTTTTGGCACCGGTGAGTATCGAGGCGGACGTCGCCTCCAACCTCCGGTCCCACCTAAACGGAGCGGACTATCTTGTCATCGCGCATCCGAGCTTTTCGGGAGCGATGTCCGCGCTGCGTGACTACCGCGCCTCGCAGGGCATGCGGGCCCAGGTTGTCGACGTCCGCGACGTCTATGACGAGTTTGGATTCGGTGTTGTGGGCCCGGCGGCAATCCGCGACTTTCTGCTCTACACGTACCAGTACTGGCAGGCACCTGCGCCGACGTATGTCCTCCTCGTGGGGGACGGGCACTACGATCCCAAGAACCTGTTGGGGTATGGCAGGACGAGCTACATGCCGCCCTACTTGGCGCCCGTGGACCCCTGGCTGGGAGAGACCGCTTCGGACAACCGCTATGTGGCGCTGACCGAGGGCGATCAGTTCCCCGATATGATCATTGGGCGGTTCCCCGCGAACACATCGGAAGAGGCGAGCGTCATGGTGGCCAAGGCCATGGCGTATGAGCAGGCGCCTGCGCCGGGGGACTGGAGCCAGGATCTGCTCTTCGTCGCAGACAACACGGACGAGGGCGGGAACTTTCCTGGGGTGTCGGATGCGGCAATCGACTGCTGCGTGCCGGACCCCTACACGGCCGAGAAGGTCTACTATCTGGTGACGCACCAGACGCCGGTGGCGGCCCGGTTGGCGATTATCGATGCCATCAATGCCGGAAAGTTCATCGTGAACTATGTGGGCCATGCGGCCGTCGGGACCTGGGCATCGGAATCGCTCTTTGCCACCGTCGACATCGGCTCCCTGGCCAACGCGACCAAGCTGCCGGTCATCCTGTCGATGACCTGCTATGATGGCTATTTCATCAACCCACAGGTGAGCGCGGGGCACTCGCTTGCCGAGAGCTTTGTGCGGGCGTCGGGCAGGGGGGCGGTGGCCAGCTGGTCGCCGACGGGGTTGGGTGTTGCCAGCGGGCACGACCTGCTGGACCGGGGGTTCCTCTCGGCCGTCCTCCTCGAAGGGGAGGTGGACCTGGGGGGCGCCACCATGGCCGGCAAGCTGCGCCTTTGGTCCACGGGAATGCACCTCGACCTGATCGACACCTATGTCCTCTTTGGTGACCCAGCCCTGCGGCTGAACCTCCTGGAAGCGGATACCGGCATCACGAAAAGCGTTGAGCCGGCGGCGCCCCTCCTCCCGGACGACCCGATTACCTATACGCTGTCGGTGACCAACCAGGGCCCCGACCTGGCCTTTCACGTGGTCCTGACCGACCTGGTGCCCGACTTTGTGGTGGAGTCGGAGGTGGTCTTTTCCTCGCTTGACATCAGCCTGAGGGCGGGCACCGAGTTCGTTTGGGACGTGGAGAACCTGGACCCGGGGGAGTCTGGCACCATTGTCATCCGGGGGCGGGTGGACCCGGCGGCCGGCGTGGGTTGGTTCGAGAACGTGGCGCAGATCGAGGCCGGCAACCGGGAGGTCGGCACCCTCCCGAACGAGGCGTCCGTGGCGTCGCAGGCAATCGCCGGGCCGCCGGCTGCCGTCACGGTGTCGGCGGACCCCGCCCAGGTCCCTGTGGGCGGCGCCGTTTCCACGGTCGTGGCCGAGGTGATGGACGCGTGGGGCAACCCGGTGGCCGACGGCACGCAGGTGGACTTTGCCGCAAGCCTGGGCACGCTGAACCCCATCTCGGGCCAGACGCAGGACGGCGCCGCGAGCACCCACCTGACCTCTGGCCTGGTGCCTGGGGTCTCGCTCGTGACGGCCAGCGCCGGTGGGCCGGTGGGCTCGGTTGAGGTGACCTTCGTCGCCGGGCCGCCGGCAAGCATGCAGCTGGCGGCCGATCCGCTCGCAATCCCGGTGGGCGGCGCGGCGTCGTCCGTCGTCGCGGCGGTGCGCGATGCCTATGGCAACCCGGTGCAGGACGGGACCCTGGTCTCTTTTGCCACCAGCCGGGGGACGATCTCGCCATCCTCCGTGCCGACCCTCGCCGGCGTCGCGCAGGCCACGCTCACGTCGGGCGCGCAGGCGGGCCTGGCCGTGGTGACGGCACAGTCAGGGGGTGCGCAGGCCCAGGTCGGCGTGCTCTTTACGCCCGGGCCGCCATCCCAGGTCAGCCTGACCGCCGGCAGCCCCAGCGTGCCCGTGAATGGGCAGACGGGCCTGCTGGCCTCTGTGCTGGATGCCTGGGGGAACCCGGTCGCCGACGGCACGCCGGTTGCCTTTGCGACCGACCTGGGGGTTGTGAGCCCACCGGGCAGCACCACGCTCAACGGCCAGGCAGCGTCGACATTCCTGGCCGGGACGGTGGCCGGGCCGGCGTCGATCGTTGCCAGCGCCGGGAGCGCCTCCGGCAGCACCGGCGTGCTGGTGCTGCCCGGTGCACCGTCTGCACTGACCGTGACGGCGTCACCGCAGTCGATTCCCATCAACGGTGTGTCGGAGCTGGAGGCCCTCGTGCTGGACGCCTACGGCAATGCTGCCGCCGACGGCACCGTCGTCTCCTTCTCGACGACGCTGGGCGCAGTGGACCCGCCCACCTCCGGCACGGCCGGCGGCGTGGCAACCTCGACCCTCCACGCTCCAGGCGAGCCGGGCGTGGCGATCGTCACCGCCCAGGCCGGCCCCGCCTCGGGCTCTGTCCAGGTCACCATCGGCGAGGGCACGCCGATGGAGATGGTGCTGACGGCCGACCCGGAGCAGATCGTGGCGGACGGCGCGTCCACCTCGACCATCACGGCGCTGGTGCTGGATGCCTTCGGGGAGCCCATCACCGGGACGCTGCCGATCGCCTTTGCGACCACCCTCGGCCAGGTCGATCCGCCGCAGACGTGGCTGGTCGATGGGCAGGCGGTGACCTATCTGAGCGGGACGCAGAGCGGCCTGGCAGCGGTCACCGCGCAGGCGGCCGGCGTGTCTGGCGTGGTGACCGTGCAGATGGTGGCAGGGCCACCCGGCAGCGTGACGCTGTCCAGTCCCGCGTCGGTGCCCGTTGGTGGTCAGGCCACCCTTCAGGTCGTGGTGACCGATTCCTTCGGCAACCCGGTCGCGGACGGGACAGAGGTAGCTTTCTCGTCGACACTTGGCTCGGCCGAGCCGCCGGTTGTCACCACCATGGGCGGCGCCGCCCAGTCGACCTTCCTGGCGGGCTGGGTGTCCGGCAGCGCCCTGGTAACCGCGGCGTCAGGCACCGCAATGGACTCCGCCTTGGTGCTCGTGCTGGCTGGGCCTCCTGCCGCCGTGACGCTCGATGCAGACCCACCTGCGATCGTGGCCGACGGGGAGGACCAGTCGGCCGTGACTGCGACTGTGACCGACGGCTACGGGAACCCCGTTGCCGATGGGACGCAGGTTCTCTTCTCCACCACGCGCGGCAGCATCGACCCGCTGGCGGTGCCGACCAGCCAGGGGCAGGCCCAGACGACCCTCACCGCCGGGACGGCGGCCGGGGTGGCCGTTGTGTCCGCCACGGGCGGCGCGGCGACCGGCACGCTCGAGGTGCCCTTCGTGCCGGGACCTGCCGCAAGCCTGGCCTTGGCGGCCGTGCCGCCCAGTCTCCCTGCCGACGGCCAGTCGCAATCTGCCATCACGGCTGCGGTAGCGGATGCCTTCGGGAACCCTGTCGCGGACGGGACGCCGGTGGCCTTTGGCACGACGTTGGGCAGCGTGTCCCCGGCAAGCGTGCCGACGCAGGGGGGGGTGGCGCAGAGCCTGCTCACCTCTGGCACGAAGGCCGGTGTGGCGGTCGTGTCGGCAGGGGCCGGCGCGGCAGCCGGCACCGTGGACGTGACCTTTGAGGCCGGCCCTGCCGCCCTGATCAGCTTGGCGGCCGACCCTTCCGAGCTGATCGCCGACGGTGTCTCGACGGCGGTGCTCACGGCAGCCGTGACCGATGGCTTCGGGAACGTGGTGGCCGACGGAACCATGGTGTACTTCTCGACAAGCCTGGGCAGTGTCTACCCGGTGTCGTCGCCGACGGAGGATGGGCTTGCCATCGCCACCTTCCGGGCGGGACTGACCGTGGGCGTGGCCCAGGTCAGCGCGTGGTCCGGCCCGGCGCTGGGCACAGCGGAAATCGACCTGCTGCCCGGACCACTCGCCCTGCTGGTGCTGGAGGCCGATCCCGATACGATCCTCGCCGACCACCAGTCGAGCTCCACCATCACGACGCACGCCCTCGACGCGTGGGGCAGGGCGGTGGTGGACGGCACGCCGCTCTGGTTCGCGTCGACAAACGGCAACATCGATCCCGCGGCGGGCTTTACGTCAGGTGGGTGGTTTACCAACACGCTCTTCGCTGGCTGGACCGTTGGGCCTGGAGTGGTGACTGCACAGAACGGGGGCGTGCACGGGAGCACGACCGTCCACATCGTCGCCGGGCCTCCGGTAGCGGTGACCGTGACGGCCGGCCGGGGCAGCCTGCCCGATCCCTCGGGCTCCTGGCTGACCTACGTGGATGCCCTGGTCCAGGACTCGTGGGGCCATCGCGTGACGGACGGCACCCCGGTGACCTTTTCCGCATCGCTGGGCGGGGTTGCGCCGCAGGTGGCCCTGACCGTCGGTGGGGTGGCCCGCACCTGGTATACGGGGGTTCCCGCCGGGGAGATGGCGACCATCACCGCCTCGGCAGCGCCCGGGGTGGAGGACTCGGTCCAGGTCTGGCTCGAGAAACGCTACAGGATCGCACTGCCGCTGGTTTTGCGCGGGTCTGGCCGTTGACAGCCCGGAAATCCGGTGCTATAGTGGTGGTGTGATGGCAAGGCACTGCCACGGCTGCGACCTGCTTGAGCTTTGGCGCCCCTGCAGGGGGGCCGGCTCGGCGGCGCACCTCCGCCCGCGCCCTCTCCTGGAAGCCGGCCTCTGACGTGCTGCCCGGCGTGGGGTCCCGGAGCAGAGGCGGCTCCGCAATCCCACGACTCACCATGGCGTCTCTCCACAATCTCGCATCTCAATGAGGAGGAAACATGCTGCGACCCAAGCTTCAGTTCTTGACGGATGCTACCGTCCAACGTGTGATCGAAGAGGCCTACAGCCTCCTGCTGGACCCAGGCGTGCGCGTCCACTACGACGAGGCGCTGGACCTGCTGGCAGAGGCGGGCGCCGACGTGGACCGTTCTTCGCGTGTGGCGCGCTTTCCGCGCTGGCTCGTGGAAAAGGCGCTCGAAACGGCGCCCAGCTCCTTCTACCTGTACGACCTGGACGGGAACCCCAAGGTCCACTACGGCGGGGACGACGTGCACTACGACCCGGGCTCGGCCGCTATCGAAATCGCCGACTATGGCGCCAAAGAGTCGCGCGTGCCCGTCACGGCCGACTGCGAGAACTATGTCCGGTTGGCCGAGATGCTGCCGCAGATCGATGCGGTGGCGACGTCGATCGTCTGCGGCGACGTACCCCAGGCCATGTCAGACTGGTACCGGCTCTACCTCCTGCTCCTCTACGCCCGCAAGCCGATCGTGACCGGGACCTTTGCCATCGAGACCTATGCCATCATGCACGAGCTGCTGGTGGCGGTCGCCGGCAGCCCCGCGGCGCTGGCGGCCAAGCCGCGCGCCGTCTTTGACGTCTGCCCCTCGCCGCCGCTGCTCTGGAGCGACATCACCTGCGCCAACCTGATCGATTGCGCCAGGACCGGCGTGCCGGCGGAGCTGGTCTCCATGCCGCTCATGGGGGCGACCGGCCCGGCGACGGTGATCGGCTCGGCGGTGCAGCACTGCGCCGAGTGCCTGAGCGGCGTCACCATCCACCAGCTGGCCAAGGCCGGCAGCCCGATCGTCTGGGGCGGCTCGCCGGCCTCCTTCGACATGCGCACCGGCACCACCCCGATGGGCGCGATGGCGACCATGATGCTGGACTGCACCTACGCCCAGGTGGGCAAGTCGATCAAGCCGGGCGGGCTGCCGACGCACGCCTACCTCGGCATGAGCGACACCAAGATCGTCGACGCGCAGACCGGCCTCGAGTCGGCCTCGGGCGCGATCCTGGGCGCCCTGGCGGGCGTCAACATGATGTCGGGTCCCGGCATGCTCGATTTCGAGAGCTGCTTCAGCCTCGAGAAGCTGGTCATCGACTCCGAGATCGTCGGGATGGCCAAGCGCCTGGTCCAGGGCGTCGACGACTCCGAGGAGCCGCTGGCGCTCACCGTCATGCGCGAAGTGGGCCATGCCGGCAACTTCTTGAAGAGCACGCACACCCGGCGCAACTTCCGGCGCGAGGACTACATCCCGACGGAAGTGATCGATCGCGACTTCCGGCAGACCTGGTTCGATAAGGGGGCGTTGGACGCCCCGGCGCGTGCCCACCGGCGGGTGCAGGAGTTGATTGCGGCCTACGAGCCGCCGACCCTCCCGTCCGAGCTGGTGCGGGAGCTGGAAACGACCGCGACGCGCCATGCGCGGACCTATGGCCTGGACAAGCTGCCCGGCTTGTCGGCTCGCTAGAGCAAGCAAAGGAGCTAGAGATGTCTCAAGAGCTATTCAAGCGTATGGCCCAGTCGGTCATTGACGGAGATGTGGAAGCGGCTGCGCAGGCAGCACAGGAGGTGCTTGACCTGGGGCAGGACCCCCTGGAGGCCATCAACAAGGGCTTTACGGTGGGGATGGACGAGGTGGGCGCGCTCTACTCGAGCGGCGAGTACTTTCTCCCCGACCTGATCTTGGGCGGCGAGGCGATGAAGGCCGCGCTTGCGGTTCTGGAGCCGGCGCTGCTGGCTTCCGGCCAGGAGCGCAAAGTGCTCGGGACTGTCGTGCTCGGCTCGGTGAAGGGCGACATCCACGAGATCGGCAAGGCGCTGGTCGGCTCGATGCTCTCGGCCAACGGCTTCAAGGTGTACGACCTGGGCATCGACATCGAGGCGGAGCAGTTCGTAACCGCGGCGCGCGAGGTGAACGCCGACATCGTAGCGCTCTCCGCGCTGCTGACGACGACGATGCTGCGCCAGCGCGAAGTGATCGAGCACCTGGCCGAGGCCGGGCTGCGCGAGCGCGTGAAGGTGATGGTGGGCGGCTGCCCGGTGACGCAGGCGTGGGCCGACACGATCGGGGCCGAGGGCTATGCGGAGGACGCGGCCGGCGCCGTGACCGTGGCGCGGCGCCTGGTGGCTGCCTGAGAGGGAATGATGGGATATCGCTACGCGGTGCTCGGAGCCGGCCGGCAGGGGACGGCGTGCGCCTATGACATGATCCGCTTCGGCGAGGCGGAGAGCGTGCTGCTTGCCGACCAGTCGCTCGATGCGGCGCAGGCGGCGGCAGCGCGGATCAACCGCATGCTGGCGACCGGCAAGGCGCGTGCGATCCGCCTCGATGTGGCTGACGGAGAGGCGGTCGAACGGGCGCTGGACGGGATCGACGCCTTTCTCAGTGCGGTGCCCTACTACTACAACCTGGGCATCGCCAAAGCGGCCGTCCGGGCGGGCGCCAGCATGTGCGACCTGGGCGGCAACACCGACCTCGTGCTCGAGGAGCTGGCCCTCGACCGGGAGGCGCAGGCGGCCGGGATCAGTCTCATCCCCGACTGCGGCCAGGTGCCCGGCATGGGGACCACGCTCATGGTATATGCCATGAACCTGCTGGACGAGCCGGAAGAGGTGCTCATGTGGGATGGCGGGCTGCCGCAGCACCCGCGCCCGCCCTTCAACTACCTGCTCACCTTCAACATCGCCGGGCTGACGAATGAGTACGCCGAGTCGCCTGTCTTTCTGCGTGACGGCAAGCCGACGGTCGTCCCTACCATGACCGAGCTGGAAGAGGTTGTCTTTCCGGAGCCCGTGGGGCGGCTTGAGTCGTTCATGACCGGCGGCGGGGTCTCCACCATGCCCTGGACCTTCGAGGGCAAGCTCAAGACGCTGCAGAACAAGACGGTTCGCTATCCCGGCTGTTATGCGCAACTGCGCGCCTTCTACGACCTGGGGCTGTGGCGGACCGATCCGGTGCTCGTCGCGGGCCAGGAAGTGGTGCCGCGCGAGGTCTTTCATGCGCTGTTCGAGCCGATGGTGCGCATCCCCGGGGAGAAGGACGTCGTCGTCATCCGCATCCGGGCCACCGGAAAAAAGGCCGGTAGGCCGGCCTCTGTCACGCTGAACCTGATGGACTGGTACGACGACGACACGGGGTTCACCGCCATGGAGCGCACGACGGGCTGGGATGGGGCGATCGTTGCCGGCATGATGGCGCGCGGCCAGACGCCGCGTGGCGCCAAGCCGGGCGAGCTCGCCGTCCCGCCGGCCCTCTTCATCGAGGAGCTGGCCAAGCGGGGCATTCGCGTAACAACAGAAGTCGCGTTTGACTGAAGGGAGGGCATGCGCCGGCTCCTTGGCCGGCGCATGCCCTCCCCGGTAGCCTGTAGGACGGCCGCCAGCGACCCTTTGCCATGCTGCTCGATCAAGTTCGAGAAACCATACGGGTGCATGGGCTGATCGGGCTCGGCGCGCGCCTTGTCGTCGGCGTGTCGGGCGGGCCCGATTCCCTCTGCCTGCTGCACCTGCTGACCCGCCTTCGGCCGGAGCTGGACCTTGCGCTCCACGTGGCGCACCTGGACCATCGGCTGCGCGGCCAGGAGTCGGCCGCCGACGCCGAGTATGTGGCAGAGCGGGCGGCGGACTGGGACCTGCCCTGCACCGTCGAACGGGCCGACGTGGCTGCGATCGCTTCCTCCCGCCGGCTGGCTGTCGAGGAAGCGGCGCGGCGGGCACGCTACGCCTTCCTGGCGCGGGTGGCTGTTGCGACCGGCAGCAGCACGATCGCGGTCGGGCACAACGCCGACGACCAGGCCGAGACCGTGCTCATGCACTTCTTGCGGGGCTCCGGATTGGCGGGGCTGCGCGGGATGCGGCCGCGCGCCAGGCTGGGCGACTATCGGCTGCTGGAGGAGCTCGGCGCCCCGGCCGGCGCGCAGCCCGAGCTCTGGCTGGTGCGCCCGCTCCTCGAGACCAGCCGCGCCGAGGTCCTCACCTACTGCGCCCAGGAGGGGCTTCAGCCCCGCTTTGACCGCTCCAACCTCGACACCACCCTCTTCAGGAACTGGCTGCGGCACCGGGTGCTGCCGCTCCTGGCCGAGCACAACCCCCGCGTGCGCGAGGTGCTGTCCCGGTCCGCGCTGGTGCTGGCGGACGACCATGCCCTCCTGCGCAGCCTGTTGGACGAGGCATGGCCCTCCCTGGTCGCGGAAGAGTCCGCCGGCCGCATCGCCTTTGACCTTGCGGCGTGGCGCCGGCTGCCGGTGAGCCTGCAGCGGTCGAGCCTGCGCGAGGCGATCCACCGCTTGCGCCGGTCATTGCGGGACATTGGCTTCGTGCACGTGGAAAACGCCCTGCGTGCCGCACAGGAGGGGCCGGCAGGCCGGCAGGCCACGCTGCCGCAGGGCTTGATGCTGCACGTCGGCTACGACCGGCTGGCCGTGGCGGACGCACCGGCCGGCGAGTCCCTGCCCGATTGGCCGCTGCTGGACCCGCGTGCCGAGCCTCTGCCGGTGGCCGTTCCCGGGCAGACACCGCTGCCCGGCGGGTGGACCCTGGAGGCGCGCATCGTGCCCGCTGCAGAGCTGCCGGCCGGGTGGGAGGCGAACCCCGATCCCTGGCTCGCTTATGCGGCGTGGCCCGAGCCGGCCGCCCAGATCTGGCTGCGCGCGCGGCGGCCGGGCGACCGCTTCTGTCCGATGGGCATGGACGGGCAGAGCGTGCGTCTGGCCGATTGGCTGACCAACCGCAAGGTGCCTCGGGCCGCCCGCGCCAGGCTGCCGATGTTGGTGGGGCCATCGGGCATCCTGTGGGTGTGCGGCCAGCGCCTCGCCGAGAACGCCCGCGTGAGGGCGGACACGCAGCGCGTGCTCCTCCTGCGCTTTGTGAGGGAGTGAGCCCGCGGCATCCGCGGCGCTCAGGCCTATCCTTCTGAGCGCAGCGGTGCATCTCATTGGCGGCCCGAGCGGGCCGCAGGCGCTACTTGGGCCTGGGGAAGCACCCCAGTTGGCAGTGGGAGACGCGCAGCCCGAGCGTCTCAACAGCGCCCGATGCCTCCATCCGCTTCACCTGAAGGTCGGCGGCGATCTGCCACAGATCGGCGCATGGGATGCCGGCCGGCGTCGCGGCAGCGCGGATGCGGTCCGCCAGCTCGCCGGGCACTTCCGCCATCGGCTCCACGATCTTGTGCTTTCCCTCGGCCTTGGGCCCGTAGCCGAAGAGCCCCAACTGGCAGTGCGAGATGCGAATGTCCGCCTCGTTCGCGGCCGCGCCCACCGCGGCCGGGCTGAGGCCAAGCTCGGCCGCAATCGTCATCGCTTTTCCACAGGGCAGCTGACCGTTGACCAACCGCTCCCGGATCGCTGCGTAAACTGCCGTTTCCATGATTCCTCCTAGGTGCCTGACCTTGCCCGATTCTACCCCATCCTGCCCCAGTGGGCAACCCGCCACGCGCCTCCTGCCGTAATGCTTGGCCTTGTGCCCGTTGCTGTGGCCTTCCGGGCTTGCACCTGTCCCTGCGCCGCAGCCCGGCGAACGCCGCCATGGCATTTGCATTCGCCGGGCTGCCGTGTATAATGGTCCCACATTCGGGGAGTAGCGCAGTTCGGTTAGCGCGCACGGTTCGGGACCGTGAGGTCGGAGGTTCAATTCCTCTCTCCCCGACCTTTTCGTACCTGAGCTCTCACGGCTCGCCTGCTGGCCCAGCCGTGAGAGCTCAGGTGCGTTTAGAAGCCACCTTCTCCCCAACCTAACTGGGCCACCGGGAGCAGCAAGTCCAAAGAACGACGGCGGGATGTACACCTTACCCAGCCTCCAAGACCGCACAGAAAAACAGGGCCATTGACAGCCTTCCGAAATGTGATATAATGAAGCCACCCCGCGAAGAGGGAGGAAAGTTCACGTGCAGAAGAAGGATGACGGTGGAGCTCTCGGCCTGATCCTCTTTGCCGCCGGCGCCTGCTATGGCTTCTACTACGTCGCCTGGCACCCGCTCCGCAGTCGCATCGGAGAAGGCGACGTGGCCGGCTCGATTTCCTGGGCGGTGTTCCTTCTGCTCGCTGGGACGGTCATCGGCTACTTCCTGTTCGCGTGGCTCACCTCACTCAGGTCGGGACAGGTGTCATGTGCCGGGCCCCTGATCCTAGCCTTTGCCACATCGGCCTTGTTGGTCGGGAGCCTCTATGCCTACTTCCACTTCGGGCCACCGCACGTGCGCCCGCTCAAGGCTGCCTACTGGCAGTCGGTGAGCCGCGTGTGCGAGGGTGCCGGCGTGCCGGGTGCGCGAGCCTACTCCCCGCGCCAGGGCGTGCACAAGGTCGAGGCGCTCGAGCCGCGCGCGACTGCCTCCTGGCCATGGACCAGGCACCTGCCGGAAGCCTGGAGGCCTGCCTCCCTCGAGGAGGTCGAGTTGGTGCTCTGTCTTCAGCCCGAGGAAAAGGTCACGGTGGAGGTCTGCCAATACAGCGGGGACCGCGAGATGAAACGCTTTCAGTACCGGCGTCAGGGGGCCCTCCGCGAGGCACGCACCGGCCAGGTCGTCGCCGAGATGCTCCTCAAGGGCACTGCGCCTGCCACCTGCCCGGTGGTCACCTCCGATATGGTCGACAAGAAGGGCACGCACGTGACCAACGACATGGTGGCTGCCTGGCTGGAGGCCTATGCCAGCCCGTAGGATGCGATGATTGTTTCTGGAAAAACGGGCATTTCGGGATAGTACCCTTAAAATCTTGGCAGAGTGTCAGAGCTTGTGAACCCCGCAGGGATCGCCAAACCGTAACGGCTCTCGGCCCCCCAAGGGGGAGCACTGCAGGGCGGGTATAGAAACCCGCCCTGCAAGTGCTGCCTGCATCCTGCGTCAGATCACTGGGCTAGGGGACGGTGATCGAGTCGCAGGTCTCGAGGTTGGCGTCGGGGTCGTAGACCCAGCCTGCCAGTTCTACATTGGTAATGCACAGCTGCCACAGGCCCACCCGTCTGGTCTGCGCTTTGAATACTGCAAGCCCATTGAGGTTGGCCGGCCTGACCTGGGTCTTGAGGGCTCCGTTGGGCGCTGTCCACTCGGCGCTTACAGTGGCGCCGATGACCGGAGCGCCGGCCGCATCAAGGATGCGGGCCTGGCTGCCCACGACGTAGCGGCCCAGATCACGGTCGAAGTAGCGCATCTTGATCCACTGCACGTGCATCGTCCCCAGGGCGGTGACGCTTACAGTGTGCTGCACGACCTGTTGGCCGCATCCATTGGCTACGGTCAGGGTCACAAGGTAGTCACCGGGCGCCGTGTAGGTGTGGAACGCCGTTGCCCCCGTGGCTTGGCTGCCGTCGCCCAGGTCCCATGCGTACGTGAGTGGCTCGCTGCCCTCCGCCCATCCCATGAAGAACACCTCCTGGCCCGCCTGGGGCTCCAGAGGGTCCCACATGAACTCGGCGCCCTGCACCGGCTCGCACAGGCTCAGACCCACGATGATCGGGTCGTGGTCGCCGGAGCGGTAGGCGTCCGGGGCGTAGAGGGCATCCTGGGCAGGCTGCTTGTAGTCCATGTCGTAGTTGATCAGATCGGACTCGTCGGCGTTGATGTGCCAGACCGTTGCCCCAGTGACCTGGCCGAAGAGGGAGGTGTTGGGCATGACATAGTCCAGGTAGCCAAGCTGGCCGTCGTACAGATAGCTGTAGGCGTACTCACCGTGGAAGTAGCCCTCCAGGTCGGTGTATCCGCCGGCGAGCAGAACGTCGATGGGGTCTTCCTTGTCGTAGGAGTTGAGGTCGCCCAGGATGAGGGAGTCGCCATCGCCGCTGCCAGTGGGATCGGCCGCCAGCCAGTCCACCAGCGCTTCGGCGGCGGACGTGCGAGTCAGGTTGCAGTTGCCGGCGCCGTCGCCCAGGTCGGGGTCGCCCACGTCGTTGCAGTCCGAGCCTTTCGACTTGAGGTGGTTGACGGCCACGGTGAAGACTTCGCCGGTGCCGTTTTCCTGGAAGGACTGGGCCAAGACCGGCCGGTTCTTGGTGTCGAGGAAGCGCGGGTCCACAGAAGAATCGAGGACGGCAAAGGCGCCGAGCGGTGTGACGGAGGCCGGCTTGTAGATGATGGCCGCGCGGATTGCGTCTGTCCCGATCGCTCCGGTGGCGATGTAGTCGTAGGTCCCGGCACCAAGCACGGCGTTGAGGCCGCTCACCAGGTCTGCGGTGGGGACATCAGCCGGGTGGTTTTCCATCTCGACCAGCCCGGCCACATCGGGGCTCATGCCGGCGAGGGCAGAGATGATCTTGTCCCGCTGGCGTATGAACTCCTCTGCCGTGTCGGCGCCGCGGCATTCGAGATCCCCGGCCGGACCGCAGATCCAATAGCCGGGGCCCTGGTCGATCGTCGTGAAGTAGTTCAGCAGGTTGAAGGAGGCCACCTTCAGCCTTCCGCCCACATCGACCGGCGCAGGGGGGCGGACGTTGACCGGTGTGTAGTTCGCACCCTGCACGGGCTGGATCCGGTATAGGCTGAAGCTGTAGTCGAGCACGCCGGTGACGTCCGTCAGTGTGTCGCCGCCGCGGAACAGGTTGCCCATATCAAAGACGGCGCCGTTTGGATGGATGGCGGGGTCGGGGTTCTGCACAGTGCGCCCGTCGTCCAGGGTGATGCGCTTGAGCGCGTTCTGCGCAGCCAACGCGGCCTGCTCGGGCGACCCCGGCTCGTAGACGGCTGTCGGTGTGTTCTGGCGCTCGGCAGTCAAGACCATTTCGTTGTAGCGGTCAAAGTTAAAGTACTCGGAGATGTAGAGGGTATCCGGGAAGGTGACCAGCATGCCTTCGTATGGCTCGTACTCGGCCACCGCGACCTGGGGCAGGGAGATGGGGGTTGGGGTGATGCTATTGCCGCTCGAGCAGATCCAGACCTGCGTCGCGGACACCTCGGTCATGCCGTTGTACTCGGACACCACGCCGCGCACCCGCACCGCATCGCCACGGGCGACGTCGACGGTGTTCGCGGAGTAGTAGACGAACACGCCATCCGAGGTCGCGGCGAGGCCGTCGCCGGCCGGGTCCTGGACGTGGAAGCCGTTCAGGTCGCCGTTGTCCGGCGTGGCGTTGTTTTGGAAATCGCCGACCACGACGCCCTCGAGGGCAACCTCCGTGCCGACCAGGGGGCTGTCCATGCCGCTGCCCTGGATGTCGTAGATGAAGGTGTAGGGGTCGCCGCACTGCTCAGGAGGGGGAATGTAGCAGTCATTAGGGCCATCGGCCGTGGGTGCGTCCTGCAGGTACGTGAAGGTGTTGCGCGGCCCACCTGTTCCATTGGGACAACGCTGGTTCGAGTGCGTGGTGCCGCTCCCACCCCCATTCTCGTCCACTTGGGGTTGCCCAACGTTCAGCAGCACCAGCAGGCCCGGGTCATCGGCATCGCTCGTGTCGTAGACGATGGCGTCGACCAGGTTGGCCGTTGTGACAGGCGTATTGGCGGGAAAGTCCGAGGCACTCCCGACATAGAGCGCGATCGCGTCCTGGCCATTCTGGAGGGAGTCGTTCGGGAACACCTTGTCAACCCCAGGCACGAGCGCGTTGCCAAGGACAAAGTAGCCATTGGCATCGGTGCTGTAGCCGTCCAGGTCCTCGGCGCGGTAGGACAGGTCGTTGCTCCCGTTGTAAAAGACGACAACCAGGCCGTCAAGCGGCGTCAGGCCGACGCCACCGTCGAACAGCTCGATGAACTCGGAGGTGTCGGTGCTGACCTGGTCGGCATCCAGCTCATTGATGATGATTGGTGGGAGGGGGACGGCCGTCTCAAACGACCATTCGTAGTCGGCCTCCATGGCATCGGGCGGGTCGTTGGCGTCGACGTCGTGGATGGCCGACCCCAGGATCGTCACGGTGCAGCTCTCGCCGCCGACAAAGTCGGTGTCCGGGTCGATGGAGAAGGTGAGCGGACCGCCGGTATGGGTGGCGCTGTGTGGGCCGCTGTCCGCGCAGAGCACAGAGAACCAGCCGGCGTCGACGGTAACCTCCTCGCTAAAGGTCACGGAGAGGTTGGCATCCAGCGCCACGCCGGTCGCTCCGGCCTGTGGGTCGGTGCTGGCCACCGTTGGGGCCTGGTCGCCGAGTGCAACGACCTGGAAGTCCCACACATAATCGGCGTCCATGCCATCGGGCGGGTCATCGCCGTCCTGGTCATGTACGGCGGCAGCGTAGACTGTGGCGGTGCACGTCTCGCCGTTGGCAAAGTCGCTGTCGGGATCGAGGGCATAGGTCTCTGGGCCGCCCGACACAACCGCGGTGTGCACGCCGCTGAGGGTGCAGGTGATGTCGTACCAGGACGAGTCGAGCGTCACCGGCTCACTGAAGGTGACTGCCAGGTTGGCGTCAACGGCGACGTCGACAGCTCCATCCAGCGGGTCCGTGGTGACAATTGACGGGGCCAGGTCGCCTGCCTGTCCGGTGACCGAGATGTCATCAATGCCGACCCACTCATCGCTGCCGGTGGCGTCACACGTCATGACTCGAACCTGCACCAAGGGCTGGTTGTTGCAGTCAGGGGGCAGGGTGACACTGACCGGGGTCACAAGGTCGGCAAGGCTGGGGCCCGTGGTGGCGTCGGGAATGTATCCACCTGGCAGGTTGACAAAGTCCCCGCTGTTGCCAACGCGGTAGTGGAGGGCAACCTGTTGGATGGCGTTGTCCGTCGAGCCGTCGATGTCGCGTACGTTGTAGGCGACCTGGAGGTTGGAGTTCCCGGTGGTGTCGAGATTGAAGAGGATAAAGGGAGCGTCGGCGGTGCCGGAGCCCTGCAGGGCGACGACCAGGTAGGCGCCTTCAAATTCGGTGACTCCGCCCGATGTGTAGGTGTTGGGGTTGGCCTGGTTCGCATTAACGTCCACGGGCGTGGCCGTCCCGTCGGCGAGCACGGTCTGGGGATCGGCGCCTGTGGTGGCCAACCCATCGCCACGATAGCCTATGATCCCGGGCACTCCAGACCAATCGTCGGTTGTTACGATGAGCCCGGTGTTGGTCCAGTCCTGGAGGAACGGGGGAAGCTGGGGAGTGTCGTTCTGCACGGACTGGGCATGCAACGTTGCTGCTCCGGGCAGCATCAGTCCTGCAACCAGGACCACAAGCATTGCGGCGTGGGAGAGAGTCTGCGAAAGCCTTTGTCGACGCATCATTGCACCTCCTGTGGGATGGGTATTGCCCTGCTTATGTGCGGGGAAATCGCCCCCGCGCTCCATGGAACCAATCCATTCTAACCCACTTCGCCGAAAGTGCATAACCTAGGGCGGCGCAGCGCGCCGGGTTTGCTACGTTAATGTCGTAGCCGCTGGACGGTCGGCACTTACTTCTTCATGCTCGGCGCGTTGTGCATCTGCGTGGGCGGTGTTATGATGGGTGCAATCAGGGGCGGTCCCTGCGGCCGCCGCCAGCGCGAAGGAGGAACTATGGAATTCACTCGGCAGCAGCTCTACTTGCTTATCAACTCGCCCAAACCGCTGTGGCTGGTGCGCGCCGACCTCAGCGGGGCCGACCTGCGCTGGGCGAACCTCTACAAGGCGAATGCGGTGCGGGCGAACCTGAGCGGCGCCGATCTGAGGTGGGCCAACCTGTCCGAGGCCGAGGTGAGCGGAGCCGACTTGTCCAGGGCCAACTTGACGGGGTCGGAGATGAGTGGTGTCCACCTGAGCTGGAGCAATCTGACCGGCGCTGTCCTGAAGGGCGCGCGCCTGCACGGCGCACAGATGATCTGCGCCAGGCTCACCGGCTGCGACCTGGAAGGCGCGGACCTGAGTGACGCGAACCTCAGCCGGGCTGTGCTGCGGGGCGCCAAGCTGGCGCAGGCCAACCTCAGGGGGGCCGACCTGCGCGGTGTGGACCTCAGCGGGGCGGACGTCACGGAAGAGCAGCTGGCCCAGGCCAAGGTCACCGCGGGTGCCGTGCTGCCGGGGAAGAAGCTGGGCGTGACGGCCTCGAGGCAGGATGAGCACAGTGCCCCATCGGGTGCCGCTCCCGCTGTCGCCCCGGACGTGAGCGACGTCGAGCCGCAGGCAGCCGAGGAAGAAGGGCGCGTCGATGTGCCGGCTGACGTGCCGGCTCAGGCCATGACGGAGCAGCCAGCTTCGGAAGTGGTTGAGGAAGCGGCAGCCGCGGCGGAGGTTGAGGAGGCGGCCGAGGACCTGGCGGAGGCCCCGGCGGATGCCGTGGCCGAGGAGCCAGCAGTCGCCGCGGAGGTCGAGGAGGCGGCTGCGGGCCTTTCGGAAGCGCCGTCTGAGGCTGTGGCCGAAGAGACGCCGGTCGCTGCTGTAGAGCACGATGTCGCTGCGTCCGTCGAGGACATTGTCCAAGACCTGGCGGACACCCCGGTCGGGGGCGTGGCGGAGGCGCCGGCAGTCGCTGCGGCTGAGGAAGTCACGGCGGAGGTCGAGGAGGCAGCTGAGGACCTGGCGGAGACTGCGGTCGATGTTGTGGCCGAGGAGCCTGCCGGCCTTGTCGAGGCTGAGCCTGCGGCTCCCGTTGCCCAAGACCCGCCGGACGCACCATTGGAGGATCTTGGCCGCGCCGGCGAGGAGGATGGGTCGGGTCGCGCGATTCGATGACCGAGGTTGGCTCGTACCGGGCCACCCTTCGCACGCTGGCTGGTTGGGAGACGTGCCTTCTCGGGAGGCCGTGCCTGCCCGGCCCGCGCGCTACCTCGGCTCAGCCACCGCCGATGATGTGGATCACCTTGACAGAGTCGCCGTCGGCCAGCAGATGCCCGTCATAGTCGCTGGGCGGGACGAGGAGCCCGTTGACCGACACGACGACCACCGTGTGAGTAAAGCCCAGCCCGGTCAGAACGTCTCGGATGGTCATGCCGGGCTGCCAGCCAATCTCCCACTTGTCGTTGACGGCTATCACGATCGCCTCGTGGGGCGGGGCGCGGGGGGACAGCATCCCCGGCGCCCCGCCTTCCTAATCGGCTAGTCTTTGGCTGCCGAGTGCTGCTCGATCAGCCCGACGATCTCGGGGATATCGATTCCCAGCGCTGTGACCGTCTCGAGCGTGGGGACACCGTCCGGGTCCCACCCACGCCGCGCATAGACGGCGTCGATGAGTTTCTCGTATTGCTCCTCGCGGTAACGGCGAAGGGCGAGCCGCTTTTCGGTGGTGGTGAGTACCGCCGGATCGAGGCCGACCTGGGCACGAAGCTGCCCGTCGTAGCGCTCCGCTCGGCTCTCATACTCAGTGTCCGTCACCGGGCCGGCCGACCGGTAGGGGATGGCATCGTGAGCACGTGTGCCAAAGCCCATCTTGAGGTTGAACAAGCGCTGGAAGTTGTAGACGACTTCGGACAGGCGGACCAGGTCGTCCCCGGTCTTGATGCCCGTGCGGCCTGTCATGGCCGTGTATAGCTTCACATAATTGTCCACGTGCTCCGGCACTTTGGCAGCATCTATGCCGCGGTAGCGTGTCCGGTTGTCGCCCGGCTCGACATCGTTCCACGGCAGCTTGCATAGCCCATTGATGCCAAACCAGGTGCGCCACATCGGGAAGTAGTGGAGCGCCTCGGCTTTGTCCTCGAAGGTTGGTATCTGGTTGTTGACGGCATCCATGAAGATGAGCCAGGCCTCGTCGTGCTGGGGGCCTTTGTTGGCGAGCCCGTAGCCTCCCTGCTGCGCGAGTGATTCCTTCGTGACGTACTCGCTGTACTCGAGGCCTTTGGCCTCCATGCCGATGTCTTGGAGGAAGGCAGGGTCTGCGTGGTACTGCTCGGCAAAGTGCTGTTTCATGCGGCGGATGCCCTGGCCGACGATGCGCCCAAACCCCTCGCCGCGCCCCATTTGGTGCAGGAGCTCGAGCATGGCGGCGCCGTTCCCGAAGTGGAGGTCCAGCCCGCCCGTGTGCTCTTTGTTGAGGATGCCCTCTTCAAAGCACTCCATGACAAAGGCCACTCCGGTGCCGAACGAGATGGTGTCTATGCCGTACGCGTCGCAGTAGTAGTTGGCTTCGAGCACGGCGTGCGCGTCCCATATGCCGCAGTTGGCGCCGATGCCGGCTACAGTCTCGTATTCGGGGCCATCTACGGTCACGATATGGCCCTTGAGCGGCCCGGTGTGCAGCTCCAGGCCCGTGGCGACCTTGGCGCAGGCCAGTGTGCAGCCGTACCAGCAGCCGTCAGGTGCGCTGTAGTCAAAGTACTTCTGAAAGTGCTCGGAGTAGATGTGGTGGGCATCCGGATGAGCGCCATAGCGAAAGTTGTGAACCGGCAGGATATCGTAGTCGTTCATGACTTTGGTCAGGTGGTTGGTGCCATCCAGCCTCATCGTAAACATGATGGGATCGCGCTCATAGATCTCGCGGTGCATCTTGGCACCCGTCTGTTGGATCAGGTCGAGATCGGCGGGTCCGTTGCTGTCCCCCTTGAGGCCGACGTACTTGACGACCAAAGCCTTGATGCGCTTCGAGCGAAAGACGGTGCCGATCCCTCCGCGCCCTGCCTGCTTCAGCCTGGCGAGCTGGCGCCTGGGGTCCCAGAAGGAGAAGTTGAGGCAGCCGATCAGGGTGTGCTCCGATCCGACACCGGCCGAGACGGATGTGACCCCCTGTTTCTCCTGCGGGCTCTTTCCGAAAACGGCGACCATCTCCTCGGCGATCTGGTTGCTGTTGACGGACTCCTCGGGTGCAGCCAGGATTTGGATCACGCCTTGGTTGCCGTCGATGAAGACGATGACTTCCTCGGCGGCGATGCCCTGCACTTCGATGGCGTCGAACCCGGAGAACTTGAGCAGCGGCCCAAAGTACCCGCCTACGTTGCTGTCGACAACCGTTCCGGTGAGGGGCGAAATGGTGGCGGCAATCGACTTGCCCGTGCCGGGGTACTGCGTGATGCCGCCGATCGGGCCGCTGGAGATCACGACCTCGTTCTCTGGGCTATCCCACCGCGTCGCACCGGTGACGGCACTCCAGAGCAGCCAGAGGTCAAAGCCACGGCCGCCGATGAAGGTGTCCCGCATCCAGTCATCGACCGGTTTGATGGAGATCTGGTTCTCCGAAACGTCTATGTGCAGCGTACGCCCCGCGTAGCCCCGGGTCACAGGCTGTGGCTCGTAGTGAATCTCGGCAAGAACGCGGTGGGCGGACTGGATCGCATCAATGCGTTCCTTGGGTATTTGGGGTGCAAACATGCCTATCACCTCTTCCTAGAGTTCCTGGATGCTCAGTGCGCCCGCCGGACACTCCTTGGCGCAGAGGCCACAGGCGATGCACTTGATGGGCTCAATGTGGTCGGGATGGTAGTACATTGTCAGCGTGGGGCAGAAGCCAACGCACGACAGGCACCCGACACACAGGTCCTTCTTGAGCCGGACAACCCCGGTCTTGTCTCGCGACAAAGCCTGGGTCGGGCAGACCTCGATGCACTTGCCGCATTGGTTGCAGACCGCCATCGCCCAATTGGCATTGCCGAGGCTGTCGATACGGATCGACGACTTGCCACGGCCGACTTCCTTGTACCAGGCCTGCGAGCAGACATCCTCGCAGAGCCGGCAGCCTATGCAGAGTTGATCATTCGTTACCAAGACTTTCACATTGCTACCCTCACCCAGTAATGTGCGTGTGCCGATGGGCCGGCCCGAGTGCCGCCTCGTTCTGACATGGATGGTGCCGAACGCAGCCGGGGCACGGCCTCGCGCGAGTGACCTGGCCTATGGCCGGAGGATCCGATTCCCTATTTGTCGACGACGGCGATGATCACGCTCGAAGTGCCGCTCGGGTCCTGGCTGATCATGAATGCCGCTTCCTTGCCTGACTTGGTGCAGGTGAACATGCTGCTGGTTGCGAGCTCAGCGATGTCACCCACCGTCCATCCGTACTTGGGCATCTCTGCCGCGTAGAAATCCTGGATGACTTGCACCGAACTGGGCGACGTGAAAGTGACCATACCGAAGGACTGGCTCGCGCCCACGGCGTCCGGCGGGATTGGGATGTCGGCAGGGATCGCGCTGGCCTTCAGTGCAGCTTCCGGCACTGTGATAGTGATGGGTTGGTTGACGTCGGACATGGTAAAGGTCACGTCCATGCGCCCGCTGTCCAGGACCTCGTCGCTGCCGGTGAACTGGGGAAGCCCCGAGCCCTCGAGGTAGAGGGCCATCTTGGCCACGTACTTGCCGTCGACCGCGACATATAGGTCGCCCCCGGCGGCAGTCAGCTCGCCGGTCTCCCCGAGCTCGAGACTGGAAAAGCACTCACTTGCCTTGGCCTCCGGCATGGTCCAGTGCTGGACGCGGACGCCATCGAGCGTCTCTTTGCCCTTGTTTTCCCAGCCACAGGCATCGTTGAGAACGTCAGAAGGAGAGAGCAGGCCCTCTGACTCAAGCGAAGCTGTATCGGTGAAAGGGGAGCTCATCCACTGCTCCCCAAACTTCATGTGCTGCATGCCATCGACCGTGTATATGTCGACGGTGCCGGTCTCGGTCAATGATTCGGTGCTGGCGCTGGTCATGGACATGTGCTGGGCGATTGGCTCGCGCACGAATTCGGTGGTGACCTGGACCGATTCCATGACCTGTTCTCCACTTTTGGTCCCCGAGACGGTCACCGTGGTGACGGCGCGGTAGCTGTCCAACTGCAAACCCGCGATTTCCGACAGGTCAAGCGGCGGCTCTGGCTCCTCGGTGGGCGGGGGCACCGCAGTGGGCTCAGGGAGGGGGGTGTTCGTGGCTGCGACCACGGCCGACGTCGCCTCTGCGGGAGGCGCCGTGACCACGACGGTGATGATGGGGTTCACTACCGGGGGCTGAGTCGGCTCCACGCCCTGCTCCCCGCATGCGGCTGCTCCCAGGACCACTACTGCTGCCAGCGTGGCAAGGATAACCCACTTGTCTCTTTTCACCTTGTCTTCCTTTCCTGAGCGGCTTTCCACGTTGGGTGACCGCCGGGCCGGAATCCTATCACAGCGCACGGTGGCTGTCAAGCGAACGCAGCCATTCCGGCGCCTGCACTGCGCGCCGGAATGGCATGTGATGTGTCTATGAGCGGGCGCTGATAGCGGGCGCCCTAGTTCGCCAGGTACCCGTGGGCGTAAATGACCTGGTTCTCGAGGATGCGCACGGTCTTGTAGATCGCGAGCTGGTCAGGATCCTTCATGTCCACATGGTCGGGTGTGAACTCCTCCATGCCGGCTACGGCGTCATACAGGGCCAGGTAGGCGCGTCCTACACCGGTGCTGTCATCGCGCTGCTCGATGATGCGGATTGCCTCGTTCTGCGCCAGGTCAAGCGGATCGGCGATGGCAGAATCCAGCCCCGTTGCCAGCAGCATCACCAGGTAGGTACGATTGAGAAGGCTCCGGCCCTCGTGTGGCACGCTGTTCGAGATGTTGGAGAGACCTACCGTGGTCATGGGGGACGGGTCCCAGAGCATCTTGAAGGAGCGGATGGCGTTGATCGTCTCTGGTCCGTGATCCTGGCAGCCGTTGACGGTGAGCACCAGGGGGTCGAGGTAGATGTTGTGCATCGGAACCCCCAGCTCTTCGGCTTTGGGGATAAGGACTTCCATGGCCAGCTGGACACGTCCGTCGGCCGTGGCCGGGATGTTCTTGTCCATCGCCAGGGCAATGATCTTGGCCCCGTACTCGGCGGCGAGTGGCATGGTCACATTCAGCCGATCGGGGTCTGCCGACGTGGAGTTGATCATTGCGACAATGCCCAGCTCCCGGCACTTTTTGAGGCCGGCTTCGATGGCTGCCGCGTTGGTGGTATCCAGCGACAGCGGAAAGGGCCCGATTTCCTCACAAATCTCCTCAATCAGCCAGGGCATGACCTCGATACCATCTTTCTTGCGCGGCCCGATGTTGACGTCAACCATGCTGGCCCCATGCTCGACTTGGATGCGCGCCGATTGCCTGATGTATGTGGCATCGCGGTTGGCGATGGCTTCCTTGACCTTGGGTGAGAGGATTTGGATGTTTTCGCCTATGATGTACATTTCGTTTCGCCTCCTTGGTGTCTCCGAGAGAAGTTTGCGTCTACTGCCGGACAGACTGCTTCTCGAGCAGCCGCATTACGGACGGAAAGGAAGACAGGTCGGTGTGTGGCAAGAAGAGAGCGGACATGAACTCGTGGTAGAATGTGTTGTCCGCTGATAGCTCCAGATAGGTCATCTTCCGGGCGAGGTCGCACATCTCACGCCGCATCTGCCTGGAGACGAGTGAGTAGAAGGCGCCGAGGGCGGACGTGTTGCCTAGGTAGCGGAAGCGATCCCACGGCATGTCGGGAAGCAGACCGATCTGAATTGCTTTCTCGATGTTGATGTATTGCCCAAACGCTCCCGCGATGAGCACTTGCTCAACATCGGCTAGCTCCAAGCCCACGCTGCGCACCAGGACCGAGAAGCCGGCATAGATCGCACCCTTGGTGCGCAGAAGGTTCTCGATATCGACCTCGGTGATCACGATGTCGGACCCAGTGGCGGATTGGTCGGCCCAGGCGATGACATACTCGCCCCCATGCTCGCCGACCCGAACGCGAGGTGTGGGCAAGTCGCGCTTGACCTTGCCAGCCTTGTCGATCGCGCCGGTGATGAACAGCTCAGCCAATAGGCCGATCATTCCAGACCCACACACGCCTCGCGGTGGCAGCTGACCGATCGTCTGGAAAGTGGGCTCGAATGTCCGGTGATCTATCCAGATCTCCTCGATCGCACCGGCAGTGGCGCGCATCCCGTGGCGGACGCCGCTGCCCTCAAACGCCGGCCCGGCAGATGCAGCGCAGGTGAGGAGCCAATCTTGGTTGCCAAGCACAATCTCACCGTTGGTCCCCACATCGATGAAGAGCGTCAGTGCATCGGTCTCATGAATGCCTGACGCCAGCACGCCGGCGGTGATGTCGGCCCCGACGTAGGCTCCGACCACCGGCAGGCAATCCACGGTAGCCTGGGGGTTGATGTTGAGGCCCACTTCCTTGGCGGTGACGGGAATTGGCTGGCTGACGGTGGGGATGAAGGGCATCTCGCGGATGTAGCGCGGGTCGATCTCCAAGAACAGTTGAATCATCGTCGTGTTGCCGGCGACGACAGCCTTGGTGATCTCGCGGCTTGGGACCTGATTGCGGGATGTCAATTCCTCCAGGAGCCCGTTCAGCGTCTTGATCACCAGCCTCTGAAGGCGCTGGAGCCCATCTCGTTTCTGCGAGAAGAGGATGCGCGAGATGACATCTTCGCCTGCCGAGATCTGCGCGTTGTAGGCCGAGGCCCGATCCAGGACACGGCCTTTTTTGAGGTCGACGAGATAGATCACGTTTGAGGTGGTGCCTATATCGATGGCAACCCCGTAGCAACGGTCGGTCTGCCTTCCCGGCAGGATGTCGATGAGCCTGGGGGACGTGGTGGGTGTCAAGACCTGATCGCCCATGTCAAGGACGGCCGTCACATTCCAGTCGGCATCGCGCAGGTCCCGGCTGATGGTCCGCAGGTTTGACAGGTCGCAGGTCACGTTGTGAAGGCGATGCTGGAGTGCCAGCTCACGGGTCAGCCGGTCCCAGTCGGTCGTCTGATCGGCAAGGCTTGGTGGCGTGATGACGAGGTGGGCGCGCCTGGTGCTGGGGTCCAGAGCGCCGCCGAACTCGACCGCGAGCGCGATTCTCTCGGCACCCACCGGCTTGGTGACGAACTCGACGTCGGTCTTGTCCTGCTCGGGCACAAAGACAACGGCGTCGCCCTTGACGACCGATTGGCAGCCCAACACCCAGCCTTCCGACTCGTCAGCCGGGGGGATGCGGGCCCCGCTGCGGTGGCTGATGGAGCCGCTTTCTACCTTTGCGCGGCAGCGGCCGCAGCGCCCCTGTCCCCCGCACGGCAGGTTGAGCGCGACCCCCGCCCTCACGGCAGCATCGGCCAGCAGTGTGCCGATCTCGACCTGTGCGGTCTGGCCCGAGGGAAGGAAGCGCACACTGGCCAAAGGGCCGTGCGCGCTGGCTGTGTCTGCCATCGATCTCAAATCGGCTCTATAGGAAGGCCACAGCTTGCAGGAGGCTGGGCAGTTGAGACCACGGCCCAGCCTCCTGCACAGCGGCTACTTCCAGGTCTTCAGGTAGGCCGGGATATCGACGGCTTCCCGCGGTCCAACCTGTATCTCCCAGCCTGGGAGTGCCTCCTCCAGCTCGCCCGAAAGGACGGAGACATGTCCAGGGAGAGTGATCTTTTTGTGGGCCAGCTTGTCGGCAACGCCGGAGGACTTGACACCCTTGGCGATGGTGTCCGCGTCGAACTTCCCGGCGGCCCATGCGGTGAGCACGCTGAGGCCCTCGGCATCGCAGATTAGCAGCCAAGCGGGCATCCCGCTGCCGTCCAACTCGCCAGCCACACTGAAGTAGGTCAGCGAGAAGTTGGTCGTGACCAGCAGCGGTGAGGTCGCAGTGGGGTTGTTGAACTCCCGCAGTCCCGGCTCGACGGAGATGGGCTTTTGTGGGTCGGTGTAGATGTTCAGGCGAAGAGTCAGGAGAGGGTACGCAACCGCCGGATCGAAGTGGTCCACCACCACGATGCCTGCGTACTTGGCTATGTACTGCGCAGCGGCCACCGTCTCACCGTCCTCTGTATCGGCTACCTCGCAGGGGAAGGCGATGATCGGGAATCCGAGCGGCCGGAAGTTCTTCTTGAGCGCAAGGCGGCGGAGCTGGGTCAGCTGCACGAGCGATGCTCCGAGATCACGGCTGCCTGGATCAAGGACCAGATCGGCGATGCCGGCATCTCCGAGTTTCTTGGTCAGGTCGGCCAGCTCGTCGAGTCCGTCTTTGCTGCGGACGGCCAGCGCTGCGCCGGAGCTCTTGGCTACGGCCGCCATGGCTTCCCAGTTGTCGACCGTAGCGGCATAGAGGAGGGGCTTCTGACCGCCATCGTTGGCTAGGCCAGCCTTCATTGCGTCGGCGCTCGATGCGACGAGCACAAAGGGCAGGTCTGTCTTGCCGCGAGCAGCCTGAACCACGGCAGCAAAGGTGGCCGCATTTCCGCTGGCGTTCTCAATGGCAACGGCTCCAAAGGTCATCTGGAAGCCGACGCGCTCCACGCTGTAGGTGTTGACCAGGTCGAGTTTGGCGGCAATGGAGTCTGCCGGCTCAGTGTCCTTGATGCGCAAGGCGAGAGCGGGCTTGTTGAAGAAGGTCTTTTCGTGTCTGAAGAGGACCGTCTCGTTCCCGATCTGGAACTCGCGCGCTCCGGTGCCGAGCTTGATAAGGCGGATGGGCGGAGCGGCCGCGGCAGACAGCGCCTCTTTTGCTTCGGGTGAAACGTGAGGGCATGTATCCAGCTCAACCTGCTTGGCCGCCAGTTTCATGGCAAAGGCGAGGCATGTTGGGAAACCGCACTCCTTGCAGTTGGTCTTGGGCAGTAGTTTGTAGACTTCAAGTCCTGAAAGTGCCATCTTGGCTCACCTCCTCCTAATGCGCCATCAGCCGGTTGATGGTGTCACGGATGACGCCAATCACGTGAGGGTGCCGCAAGACCACGATGTCCGCACCCGACTCCAGCAACGCTGTCGCAGTGACAGTCTCCCAAGCAATGCCGCGCTTTCCGATCTCGCCCCATTGTGCCGGGACACCCTTGGCCGTACGGGACTCCTTCTGTCGCCAGCTTTCCTCTCCGACGAAGCAGACCATTGGCTGCTGTGTCATTCCATCTCCCGTCAATGCGGCAAGGCGCAAGCGCTCCATCACGGAGTAGGAGTACTCGATCCCGTAGCCAAGTGCGCCTGTGGTTGGGTCCATCAGCACGCGGTCGAGGGGCATGCGCATGTCGCTGATCAGGATGTTTAGCTGCTTGGCAAGGTTCACATCGATGGGCGTGCTTGCGACGACGAGTTGGCCATGTGCAAGGGCAGCCGCGACGATGGTGCGGTAGTTCTTGTCCTCGCAGAGGCCCAGCGCCAGGCGCTCTCCGGGAGCGGCTTCGGCAACGGCAACCAGTAGCTCGTTGTCTGCCTCTGCCTGCCCGGGGCCGCGGACAATCAGCGGGAGGCCAGTCGCGGACAGCACGGCCTTGACGGTGGCGGCCGCGCGGATGGGCGTCGCCTTGTTCCCTTCGGCGTCCGTGGCCCGCAGGCGGAGCATGATGAGGTCCGCTCCCATCTCCTCGGCTTTCCGTGCCCAAGACGCAGGATCCTTGAGCGTATCGCCCCAGACCTCGTGAAGTACCGGGGACCAGTCTGAGGGGAATGCATCCTGGACTTCGATACCTATGACTGGGGCGTGGGGCATCGCGCCTTCGAAGTGCAGGAACGGCAACGTGGTCTCGCCGCCCACCGTGACCGTGCGCGATCGGGTGCCTCCTTGAGCAGCGGTCGCGCCCAGGGTGACTTCCCTGATAGTACCCGACCATTTTTCCTTCGGAATCTCAACTGCCGGCATACGTCCTCCTTTCAGTCAGTGGAAGCTTGACCGGGAAGCGCCTTGCGCGGGCCGGAAGCTCTGGTGGCAGGCGCTTTCCGGAATAGCCGGCAGCAAGTGATGTAGGTCATCTCTTGCTGCCGGTCTGTCTTCTTGTCTATTTCCTGGGCGTCACCGGAGTGGCGCCCATTTGTGTGCATCGGCCCCTGGAAGATGTCGTGTCAACCCCTCCTACATCAATGGATCCATCGCGAGTGCGGGATGGCCGGTCTGTTCGAGGTAGGCAAGGACCTCTTCCTCCGTGGTCGCCACGGTTTCGTCTGCGATCTTGTCAATCAGGTCCGGGTCTCCGGCCAGGGCGGCCGCTTCCCTGAGCTCGTCGGCCATGGTTCGCTTCAGGAAGCTGGACATCCAGACGATCCGCCGCAGCCCTCCGTCGGCGCGGATGAACTTTTTGCTGGCGATAAAGTACTTGCCATGGCCCATCACGCCGGGGGTCTGGAGGCCACCGCCTGCCATGCCAGCGAGCGTGGAGAAGGTCATTCCGGCAGGCGTCATGCTCGGATCTTCCCGGCTCACGACCATGAAGCCGTTGCAGAGAGGAAGGATCATCATGATGCACTCGAAGCACCCGCAGGAGGTCATGGGAGTCTCCATGATCGAGTACATGGTGACACTTTCAATGGCACCGTGCGAAGCTTGATTGACAAAGTCGTTGATTTTGTCGTATACGCCGCGCCACTCGTCCAGTGAACGGCCTTTCTGAATGGGCTGGTTTGGCCCAGTGGCGTTGATCTGGTAGCTCGCCTTGCAGTCCAGCCAGTTGTAGGCTCCGCAGAGTCCCAAGCGCTCCGGGCTAACGACGCAGACGTGGTTGGGCGCAAAGCTCTGGCAGAGTGTGCAGGAGTAGAACTCGTCGACCGCTTCGTCGGTCATGGCAGCCAGGCGCTTGTTTCGGTAGTCGTACGCGGCCCGTGCCCGTTCAAGCCACTCGGCGTGGAGAGCCTTGTCGGTCACGATCCGGACCTGAACCTTGTCGACAATCGCACCAAAGTCGGCCATGAGGCGTGCGTAGAGGATCTCGCCAAAGTGCTTGAGGCTGAACCCTTTTTCCGCCGCGGCCTTGGAGATGCGAATCCAGGCGATGTCGCGCTGGCCGATGTGCTGGATTCCGCTGGCGCCATTGACAAAGTAGTGGATCTGGCGCTCAAGTACCGGCTCAAAGTCCTCCTGCATCTTGCGGCCGGCTACCTCGACAATGATGCCGAGGTCCATCGCCGCACCCACAGCTGCTTCGGTTGAGTCAGGGCCGATAATCTCGATCTTGTGGTCTTCTACCTGGTCCAAGTCAACCATTCGGAGGTACTCGAAGGCACGCGAGTACTTGCCGCCGAACTCGACGCGCATGTCTTCCTTGCGCACTCGCTCCCCTTCGAAGGCCGAGCCGTAGGGAACAGGGATGGGGATATCGGTGACCTTGATCTTGACGCCACGAACTTCGATGGCCTTCTGCACGAAGCGAGCGGCCCTCTCGGCGTCGTCGGCGCCTTCGATGTCGTCCCATGGCATGGAAATGACGTGCTCATACTGGGTGATGCCAGTCGGCCGGATCTCGGGGATGATGGTGTCTGCCAGGACGGGGAAGCCGTACGAGATGGCCCCAGCGGCCGTCGCGTACTTGAGATCGTCCACTTCACCGAGCGCTATGGCGAAAGCGAAGACGCGGTACTTGTTGTACAGCAAGATGTCGCGCGCCTGCCCACCCTTCATGCCTCCGAATGTCAAGGCAGAACGAGAGGCAAAGCCGAGCGGGTATACGGTGGAGATGGTGTCCAGGCCAAAGGGAACGATGTAGGTGTCGTAGCCCATCTCGACACCTTCTTCCATGAGCTGGTGGATGATGCTGCGACCGTTGACGTTCCCGCTCAGGAAGATGAGGATGTTGCGCATTTGGAGCTGGCGCACAAGCTCCACCGCCGCCTGGTTGGTCCGAGCGCAGCCGATGATGGCTGCGAAGCCAGGCATGCGGCCGTCGACAAGCTGGATGCCCCAGCTGCGCAGCTGGATGTCGTCGATTGGGCCGTTCAGGTACCCGTCGCCCGGCGCGCTCGAACCGGTGAGCTGCAAACCGGGCAGCTTCTGGGGCTCCTGCCCATAGGCGAATCGGAGGCCCATGATGCCTTCCTCGGCGAGCAGCGTGGCAACGCCGGCATCCAGCGTCTCACCCAGGTAGGGGAGCCAGTTCTTTTCCTCGGGGAGACCGTGGATTAGCGTCCGGCAGTGGTCGAGCACCTGCCTGAGGCCGCCAACGGTGCCGACCTCCAGACCCGTGTAGCCGAGGATGGCCGGCAGGTAGTAGGCGGTGTTGGTGAACTGAATCTCTTTGCTTGGTCCGAGCTCCTGGATCGCTTTGTCCAGCAGCGCCTCGAACTCGTTGGTGATGAGGTTGGCACCGCGCAGGGCCCGTGTCGCAATGTAGCGTGACATGGATGCCTTCTCCTTTACTCTTGGACTTCAGCGTACGCCTTGCGGCTGTACAGGTTGCGCTCTTCGGGCGGAGTTGCGAAGAAGGCCTCAAGGGGTGAGTCGCCACTTGCGCCATATCGCGACGGATCGTATGCCGGAAGCCCAAGTGCCGCGCGCTTCTTATCGATATGCTCCAAGCTCTTCTCGACAATGGTCTCCCACTTCTTGTGGAACTCGAGCTTGCCTCCGACCTTTTTCTCCCAGCCCTCTGAGATCAGCCGGGTTACCTCTTCGCTGGCAGAAACCGGAGAGCCAACGCCAAAGAGGACGTATGCACCGGAAGCCACGCAGTAGGTGCCAATCGCAATCGCCTTCTCGCACATGTACTCCGGGCAAATGCCGACAGCGGGAATGTCGTCGATATCCTCTCCGAGACCGCCTTCTGTGGCAACCTCCGTTAGCACGGTCAGGATTCGCGTATTGTCCACGCAAGAGCCCAGGTGAAGGACGGGTGGGGTTCCGATTGTTTCGCAGACCTCCTTTAGGCCTGGCCCAGCGTGCTCCATCATCTCAGGGGTCAAGAACCCATGCTTTCCGGAGGCATGTCCTGCGCAACCCGTGACTACCACAAGGACGTCGTTGGCGATGAGCTCGCGAACCGTGTTGATAATCCCCTCGTCCTGCGTCACGCGGGCGTTGTTGCATCCGACTACACCGGCCAGGCCCCTAATCCGGCCAGATATGACCGCGTCGTTGAGCGGCCGGAACGAGCCTCGGTAGTATCCACCCTGCATATAGCGCAGGTATTCGTGGGAGAACCCGGCGACCAGATCGCTCTTGTACTTGGGAATGTGGGTCTTGCCCCGATTGGGGTAGTTGTCAATAGCCCGCCGGACAATTGCCTTGGCTGAGTCAAGGGCCTTGTGCTCGTCGAACTGCATGTGTACCGCGCCAGGGATCTTGGCCTTGCGCGAGGTGGTGATCAACTCAGTGTGAAAGCTCTGGGCGAGGGTCCCAAGAGCTTGCATGATGCACTGAACGTCTACGACCATGGCCTCGACAGCACCCGTCATGACGGCGAGCTCCTGGTGCAGGAAGTTGCCGGCAGGCGCGATGCCGTGGCGCATCAGGATTTCGTTCGAGGTGCAGCAGATCCCGGCGAGGTTTATTCCTTGTGCCCCTTTGGTCTTGGCGTACTCGATGAGCTCGGGGTCCTGAGTGGCGACCACGATCATCTCCGAAAGAGTCGGCTCGTGGCCGTGAATGATGATGTTGACCTCGTCGTCCTTGAGCACCCCGAGGTTGGCCTGAGCTTGCACAGGGGCAGGCGTGCCGAAGAGGATGTCGGAGATGTCGGTGGCCAGCATCGAGCCGCCCCAGCCATCGGCCAGCGAGGTCCTCATTGCGTGGTCGAGGATATTCTCTGGGTCGAGATCAACTCCCTCGTGCGTGCGGTGCAGGGTCTCTACCACCTCAATGTCGACGCCACGGGGCATGATGCCCAACTCACGCCAGATCTGCTGACGCTTCGGCGTGGCGCGCTTGGTGTAGATGATCTCGCCCCGCTGCTGCCCGAATTGCTCCAGAGCCTTGTTTCCGACGTCAAGGGCGATCTGCTCAGAGGTTCGTCCTGCAACAGGGATGCCCATGTAGCCCGCCACCGCATGAAGCTTGGTCAGGTCACGTATCTTGTAGCCTTGCCCTTCTCCCTTGGCCACGGCGATCAGGGTGAAGGCAAGATCCCGCCCGTGATCGGAATGGGCAGATGAGCCTCCAGCCACCATCCGAGCGAAGTTGCGTGCAGCCACAGTTGCCAGCGTGGCGCCGCACACACCGGCGGTGACCTTTCCCACCAGCCTGCAGGGACCCATGGAGCAGATCTTGCAGCAGGCACCTTCTTCTCCGATCGGGCAGGGCTTGACCCTGTCGGCTCGCTCGAATGCCGTCTCGAGTCCCTTCTCCTTCGCGACTTCCAGCATTTCAAGGGCTGCTGGGTCGATGCTTTTGATGTCGGACATGCAGATTCCTCCTGTTGGGTCAGCTGCAGCACGGCAGATGCCGGTTGGCAGCCGTCTAGTACTTGCGATGGTCGCCTGATGCTTCGAGGTCCCGGCGGTCGGTAACCGTGATGCGCTCCTGGAGCTGGAACCAGGCTGCTGCATCGGCGATGCGACTGGGGTGCGCCGGAAGAGCCAGCTCCTCTCCGACGCGGTACCCAGACTGGTCGAGCGCCTGGGTCAGAGCTTGCGGGTTGGTGACGACGGGATCGAAGTGAACGATCACATCCTTGTACATGGAGCTGGCGACAATCTCGGCAACTCCTGGGACTTGTCCGAGGGCTTCGCGGACCGCCAAAACGTGGTGGTCGGCCCACATGCTGGGGATCTGGAGCACTACCTTTTCCATTACACTGCCTCCTGCTTGGCTAGCCCAACCTCTGGGCGGGGTGTGACTCGCCGATTGTACCACACTGTGGGAGCGGGGCAAAGGCACGGCACGATGCGAGCCTTGCGTGCCTCGGTACTCCGCTTTGCATGATGGGGAGGGCACGTACCCTCCCCATCATGGGTGCTGCACTTGTTGCTCCGTCAAGCAGAGCCATTGGCATAACGCAGTAGTGCCCTAGAAGAGGCCAACGACTCGGCCGGTCTCAAGGTCGATGTCCACATCCGTGAATGCCGGCCGGCTGGGCAGGCCCGGCATGGTGCGCATGGCACCGCAGAGTGGATAGAGGAATCCGGCTCCCACGCTGGCGCGCACATCCACAATCGGCAGGGTCCAGCCGCGGGGCGTGCCTTTGAGAGTCGGGTCGTGCGTGAAGGATAGGTGCGTCTTGGCCATGCAGAGCGGCAGGTGGCTGAGGCCCATCTTGGTGAAGAGCTTGATCTTGGCCTCGGCCTCGGCCGTGTAGCTGACGTGGTCTGCCCGGTAGATCTCGCGGGCGACTGTCTCGATCTTTTCCTTGATGGAGAGGTCATCGGGGTAAAGGAAGTGGAAGTTCGAGGGCTTCTCGCAAGCCTTCATGACGGCCTGGGCCAGCGCCACGCCGCCCTCGCCGCCGTTGGCCCAAACCGTGCTCTCGACGGCATCTTCGGCACCCGTGGTGATGGCGCGGTCGCGGATCAGCGCGATCTCGGCGTCTGTGTCATCCTTGAAGCGGTTGATCGCTACCACAACCGGAACGCCGAACTTGAGCGCATTCTCGATGTGCTGCAGCAGGTTGGGCAGGCCATTCTCGAGGAGCGCCAAGTTCTCCTGGGTGTAGGCTTTGTCGAGCGGCTTGCCGGCGACCACTGGGGGTCCGCCGCCGTGCATCTTGAGCGCTCGAACGGTGCAGACGAGTACCACGCAGTTGGGCACCAGCCCGCTGACGCGGCACTTGATATCCATGAACTTTTCCATGCCGCAGTCGGCGCCGAAGCCTGACTCAGTGACGACATAGCCGTTCGGGCCCACTAGGCGCAGGGCAATCTGGTCAGCGAGAATGGAGCTGTTTCCCTGGGCGATGTTGGCGAACGGGCCGCAGTGCACGATGGCAGGGCTCCCCATGAGCGTCTGCATGAGGTTGGGCATGATGGCTTCCTTGAGAAGCACAGTCATGGCGCCGGCGACGTTCAGGTCTTCGGCGGTGATTGGCTCGTCCTTCTTGTTGGTGGCCACAATGATCCGGCCCATCCGCTCGCGGAGGTCTTCGAGCCCGGAGCAAAGTGCTAGGGCGGCCATGATTTCGGACGCAACCGAGATGTCGTACCCCGTTTGGCGAGGCGTTCCGTCGTTCTCGGTGCCGAGACCGATGATGATGTTCCGAAGGGAGGCATCACTTACATCGACCACGCGGCGCCACTGGATCGAGTAGGGATCGATGTCCAGGCGGAACATGCGCTCCCTGTCGGCGTCCGATAGATCCGCCGGCACGTCGGACTGGATGCCCAGCTTGGCAAGTCGCTTGCGCATCGAAGCGGTGTACTTGCCTTCGGGGCAGAGCGCCTTCGCCAGGAATGCCGTGCTCCAGCGCAACTCCTTTGATAGGCGGTTGTCAAGTGCCGCGGCCAAGAGGTTATGGGCCGCGCTGACGGCATGGATGTCTCCGGTGAGGTGCAGGTTAAAGTCCTCCATCGAGACTATCTGGGCGTAGCCACCGCCGGCCGCCCCGCCCTTGATGCCGAAAGTCGGGCCCTGCGATGGCTGGCGGATGCAGGTCAAGACCCTCTCGCCCAGAAAGGCGAGCCCTTGGCTCACACCGATCGTGGTGACGGTCTTGCCCTCTCCCAGAGGTGTGGGCGTGATGGCCGTGACGTCGATGTACTTGCCCATCGGCAGACCCGCGAGCCGGTCCAGCAGGTTGAGGTGGATCTTGGCTTTGTACTTGCCGTGGAAGTCGAGATCGTCCTCGGTCAGTCCGAGGTCGTGTGCGACATCGATAATGGGACGCATCTGGGCTTCCTGAGCGATCTCGATGTCGCTGGGCACAGGACGCCTAATCTGAACTAGCATCGACTCGATACCTCCTTTGGTGTGTGTTTAGTCGGCGTCAACGCCGCTCTTCGCAATCCTGGGTATGGATGGTGGATTTCCCCCTCTGGCCATTGTAGCATGCCCCGAGGCAGCTGTCAAACTCCGCGCGAATCCGGGCATCCGCGAGGGCGCCCGGATTGGCCAGACCTGCAGGGGTCTACTGCACCTGCCGGCGTGCCGCCTCCAGCACGTTCTGGCAAAGCAGGACGTTCGTCATGGGGCCGGTACCGCCTGGCACCGGCGTAATGAGTCCTGCCACTTCGGCGGCTTCGTCGTAGGCCACGTCGCCGACCATCTTGCCTCCGACATCATTGACGCCAAAATCGATGACGACTGCCCCGGGCTTTATCCAGTCACCCCGAATCATCTCTGCGCGGCCAACAGCCGCGCAGAGGATGTCGGCCAGACGGCAGACCCCCGGCAGATTGGACGTGCGTGAGTGACATACAGTCACGGTCGCGTTTTCGCGCATGAGGAGCTGGGACATCGGCTTGCCGACGATGTTGGAGCGGCCAACGACTACCGCGTGCTTGCCCGCAAACTGGATTCCATAACGGCGCATCAGCTCCATGCCTCCGGCGGGAGTGGCCGGCACGAAGAAGGGGTGTACCCCAGGCTCCCGGCCGACAGGCGCCACCATCGCCAACCGCCCGGCGTTGACCTCGTGTACGCCATCGACGTCTTTGTCGGGCGAGAGTGCCGCCTTGACGGCGGCCTCGTCGATGCCCCTCGGCATGGGCTCCTGGACCATGATGCCGTGCACGGATGGGTCCGCGTTCAGCTGGGTCACAAGCGACACTATCTCGGACTGGCCTGCGGTCTCGGGGAGGATGTGGAGGTGCGCTTCCATGCCGCGCGCCGCCATGGTTTTCTTGATGGCGTTCGCGTACCAGACGGAGGCGGGGTCCTCTCCGGCGCGGACGACGGCGATGGTGGGAGTGACGCCCGTGGCCTGCTTGAACTCGGCAACTGCAGCGTCGATCTCGGCCTGCATTGCCTTGGATGTGGCTTTTCCGTCGAGAATTGCTGAGGTCATCTGGATCTGCCTTTCTTCTTGCGTAGAGGGCCCTCTACAGCTTGCTCACGACGAAGTCATAGATCTCGTCGCGCATGACGCCCTTTCCAGCGAGCAAGCCGTCCAAATGGGCACGCTTGTCTGCGACAAAGTCCGCATCCTTGATCGTGCCGAGGTTGATCAGAACATTGAGGGCGGCGCCGCGCAGCGCCGCTTCTGCCATCAACACGGCAACTCCGGCGTCGCTGACGGCCCATTTGTTGCCTTTGACGGCAGCTGGCATGCAGAGGTCCATGATCTGCACTGCAACCTCGGCTATCCTCATCGGGACCATTGTGGCGTTCTTGAGCGCAGCCTGCATGGCTGCGTTCCTTGCGGCCTTTTCCTCCTCCGTATCGCGGGGCAGCTTGGCAGTCTGGGAGTAAGCCGTATAGGCAGCTACGTCGGCTTCTAGGAGGTTTGCCATCTCGTGGCGGAGTGCCTCCGATTGGGCGAGCAGGTTATGAATGTCGCCCTGTACCTCTTCATAGCCCTTCTTGCCAAGTGTGAGGTTGCACACCATACTGACAAGTGCTGCTCCCAGGGCGCCGGCGAGCGAAGCCACGCTGCCTCCACCCGGCGCAGGAAGATTGCTGGCCAGATCATCAAGGAAGCTGGTAACCGGCTTGTCTGTGAGTTTCATGAGTCTTCACCTCCCTGTTTTGGTTTCTAGGCCCAAAGGAGCCTTTTCCCTCTTAGCAAACCGATTGCGTCGGACCTGTGCTTCTCCAGGCCTAGGTCCTTGGCGTGAAAGCCATAGGCAACGCCCATGAGTTGTGTGAAGTATACGATTGGCATGTCGAATTCTCCGGCGTATTGATCGTTGATCATGTCTTGGCGCAGGTCGAGATTGGCGTGGCAAAGGGGGCAAGCAGTCGCAATGAGATCGGCACCGCACTCCCTGGCGTTGGCCAGGATCTTTTTGCTCAGGTCAAGGGCGATGTCGAGCGTGCTGAGGGAGAGCGACCCACCGCAGCAGTCAACCTTGTAGCCCCAGTCGACGGTCTCCGCCCCGAGAGCCTGCATGAGACGCTCCATATTGGTGGGGTACTCGTAGTGCACCTCTCCGGTGATCTTGGGGGGCCTTGTCAGCAGGCAGCCGTAGTAGCATGCCACTTTCAGTCCCCGGAGCCGCCGCACCACCGGCTTGGCGGCTGCGTCGTAGCCCACCCGATCGGTGATGGTGGTGAGCAGGCTGTCCACCTTGAGCCCACCCGTGTATTCAAATCCAATGTCCTCAGCCACGCGCTTGGCCAACTCCTGATCCTCTTCGACCTCGTGCATTGCGACGCGAAATCGGGAGAAGCAGGAGGCGCACGGCATGGTCATATAGCTGTGTCCCATGCGCTGTGCTGCAGCAATCGTCTGCATCGGCAGCTTCACGGACCGATAGAAGTCGGTGTTGTGGGCGGGCGAGGTACCGCAACAGACCCATCCCTCGGGCTCGACCAGGTTCAAGCCGAGCTTGTCGGCAACTGCCATCGTTGACAGATGGAATTCGATCCCGGTGGCATGCAGGCTGCACCCCGGGTAGTAGGAGATTGCATCTGTGCCGGCAGGAGACGGTTCACCGAGACGGGGGCCCGGGTAGGCCGGTAGGTCCTGGTCCATTCGCGATTCGGCTTTGCGGCCATTGCGGGGCCGGCGTGCGATATCAGGCAGGATCTTGAGTTTGCCGTGGCGAAACATGCCTATTGCCATGGGCAGATCGTACTTGAAAAGCTGGCGGAAGTTGAGATGGCCCGTGAAGAACTCGCGTATGTATAGCTCGGCCATGAGTCCCAGTTCCCACATGCGACCGAACCAGTTGATCCCACGATTGGCGGCGGTATAGAACATGGGGACTGTTGGGGCTTTTGAGGGTATCCCCTGTTCCTTCGCCATGATTTCCAGCTCGTCCATGATGCGGGCGATATCAATCCCCTGCGGGCAGCGCGTCGAGCAGGTCTCGCAAGCAGCGCATATGCTGATTGTGCGAGAATGGAGGACGAGATCCTCCTGGCCGAATTGGGCAGCTCGCAGGACTTGGTGCGGCTTCAGGTCGAAATAGGCAGCGACTGGGCAGCCCGCAGTGCATTTCTTGCATTGGTAGCAGAGGAACACGTTCTCGCCGGATCGCTTTTCGATCTCCTTGGCGAGATCGGTTCTAAGCGTGACGCTCATGGGCTGTCTCCTGTCCGCTACTGGGCGGTCTGGCGAGCTGGATCGTGCTTGGGGCCGATCTTGGCCTGCCTGCAGATCTCGTCTACGGCTTCTTCCCACTCGATAGCCATGATGTGGACACCCGCAACGCCTTCCATTTCCCGGCAGGCGTTGATAATCTCGACGCAGATGCGGATGCCTTCCCCTTCCAGGGCGTCCTTACGGGCTTTGCGAGCCAGCGCTGCCTCTTTGGGATCCATGGCCTTGATCTGCTCAGGGCTGGGCAATCCCTTGGTGGCGTCGGTGAGTCGCTGGATGTACTCGGGATCGACCTCCATGCCGGGGACCTTGGTCGCCATGTACTTGGCCGCGACTACGCTCTTGATGGGGCCGACGCCCGCCAGGATGTAGATCTTCTCGTGGACCCCGAGGTCGACCACCAGACGCATGAACTCGCGGAACTTGGGGACGTTGAAAATCAGCTGCGTCTGCACAAAGTCAGCACCTGCGGCAGCTTTCTTGGCCAAGCGATACGGCCGGAACTCGAAGGGGTCGGCAAAGGGGTTCTCGGCCGCGCCCAAGAAGAAGCGGGGCTCCTGTCCCTTGATAGGATCGCCGCATTGAAAGACCTTCTTGTCGCGCATGTCGCGGCACATCTGGAGGAGGCTCACGGAGTCCAAATCGTGCACGTTCTTCGACTGCGGGTGGTTGCCGAAGGACTGGTGGTCGCCCGTGAGGCACAGCAGGTTGCGCACTCCGAGGGCGTGAGCGCCCAGCAAGTCGCTCTGGATGGCGATTCGGTTGCGGTCACGGCAGGTCATCTGAATGTTGGGCTCGATGCCCAGTTCCATAAGCATGACCGCTACCGAAATGGAGGACATGCGCACCACAGCCGTCTGGTTGTCGGTGATGTTGACCGATTCGACGATCCCGCGGAGGAACTGCGCCTTGTGCTCGACTGCGGCCCGGTCGGCGCTCTGGGGGGGCCCCAGTTCGCCGGTTGCTGCGAAGTAGCCTGCCTTGAGAGCCTTCTCGAGATTGCTGCCCACTTTGTAGCCGTTGTTGCTCATAGTCGCAAATCCTCCCGCATTATCTTCCGCTGTCCCCCGTCTCGGCTGGTGCTCCAGTTCTTGGGAGCGTTCACCTCCATCAGCTTGTCCAGCTGGCCGAGTGCCTCCAAACGCTTGTAGATCTGATCCCACACGCAAGGTGTTTGCCGCTCGGCGTAGACCTCGCAGATGCCACGCTGTGATCCACCGCAGGGTCCGTTCATGAGGCTCTTGGCGCAGCGCGCGACAGGGCACAGGCCACCCGTGGTAGCCAGCACACAGTCGCCGCAGGCCTGGCAGCGCTCCTCCCAGACCCCTTGCTCCGTGGGTTGGCTGAGGCCGCTTGTATTGAGCCCAGGCACCGTGAGCTTTTGAGGGAACTGCTCGTTCACGGTCTGGACGCCGATCCCGCATGCCAGGGAGACCACCAGATCGGCGTCTCGGATGTGATCGGCCGCCAGCTCGTTGTACTCGAACTCGCATTGGCGCTGTACCGTGAACTCGCGGATGTCTTTTTCCTCGCCCGCCAATCGTGTTGCCATGCGGAGCTGGGACGCGAGGATGGCAACCTCCTTTTCACCCCCTGCGAAGCAGACCGTCACGCAGGTACCACAACCCAGTATCAGGACCTTTTCGGCGCCGGCGATCAAGGCTTTGATCTCGTCGAGGGGCTTTTGTTGCGCTACTATCATGCTCCAACCTCCATAGTCGTGTAAAGACGATTGCGCTAGAATGAGTGATTCGAGTGTGAGACCTCGAGTCCACGAACCTGCATAAACCTGGGGACGATGGATGCAACTGGATTCCTGGCGCCATAGCTGTGGGTGGTATTGTAGGGAAGTGTTGCTTGCGACAGCCAATCCACACGGTCTCCAAAGATATCAAGCAGGCTCTGGGTCAGCCGCACGTTGTAGGGGATACCCAGCGTGCCGTCCTTTCTCAACAGCAGCGCGCCAAACCGCGAACTGGCTGTGATAAGGCCCTTTGTCGGGTTGACGATGTTCATGTAGTGCAGGAAAGGCACATACAGCACATCGCGGTCGCGAGGTATGACGAGCAGGTCAGGAAGCGAGGCCGCCGGCACAGCACCACTGCCCATTACCAGGCTCTTGTGAGTGACCGTGTGGCCGGTGGGCATTGCACCAAACTCGTCCGCGCTGTCCTGGGACCACAGGAAGCCTCTGAAGATCCCCTTGTCGATAATCGGCCAGGCCTTTCTGGGAATGCCCGTGAAGTCGACTCGAAACGGGAAGGTTTCGGGCCTGTCGGGATCGTCGATCAGTGTGACGAGTGGCGAGAACACCTGCCGCCCAATGTCACTCTCCTGCAGGAAGGAGTACCCTCTTTTCATTAGCCCGCCGTCGAACCCGACCCAATTCATCACGCCGATCATCTCCGCGATGGCGGCTGGGCCAAAGACGATGTCATACGCTCCAAGAGGGAGCCGGTGGGGCTGAGTAGTCTCGAATCGGTCCGTAAGAAAGGCTAGCTCGCGGTGCAGTCTGCCTGCATCCAGATCGGCCGCGGCCTGGGCAGACTGCTCGGCGATGAGCTCCCACTTGAGGGAGGCATGGGCCAGGACGGCAGTGACCTGCGCATCCGACGTCCTGAAGTAGAGGCTGTGGTCGGAGCGGGTGTTTACGAGGGCGATGGTGTTCGAACCTGTTGAGAATATGCCAGATAGCCTGAGTTCGGGCGTTTCGAGCCCTGCCGCCACTTCATTGAAGTAAGCAAGCCTACGCTCACTGCTCATATCGGCCAGATGGTGATCGTACGGGGAGTCATCGGCAAATGACGCTCGATACGTGGGGACGGTGGGTTGGTAGGACAGAGGCTGGGAGTGCTGCACCATTTCCCAGCACATGTCAACAGCGCGCTTGATGTCATCGACTTGCGACAGATCGGTGATCAGCCCCACGCTGGCCTGTCTCTTGTCCAGAGTGGCCTGAAGGTTCAGCCGAATGAGGTGCTCGCTCGTGTTGAGCGAGATGGCCGAGTTGGCAAAGCGCATGAGCGAACTACTCTCCTCTTGAAGGAAGAACTCGATCTCATACCCCTTGCCAAGAGCGTAGCGGCGCAGATCGTGCAGGGTCTGGAGTACTTGGTCTTTCACGATCACTCTCCTATGGTCACGTCATCGAACCGGCAGACGGGGATGCCGTGCCCCAGCTGCATGATCTGATTGGGTTGGCCCTTGCCGCAGTTGTCGACGAACTTGAGGTCCCACGTAGAGCCGTCTCCGACAGCCGAAAGGGAGTTCCAGAAACGGACAGTGTCGCCTTTGTAGGTCGAGTTCTTCACGACCCGAGTGATCTCTCCGTTGTCAACAAGCCACCCAATCTCGCACCCGAAGTGGAATTGCTCCCGGTTGGACCCGATCGACCAGCTTCTGTCACCGTCAAGGATGATCCCCCTTTCCGTACTTCCGACTATCTCGGAAAGGGTGCCGTCTGTGCCAGGGTCGATGTTGATGTTCGTCATTCGCTCGATGGGCACACGATAGAAGGCCGTTGCCCGATTGCAGCCGCCGCTGCCGGTGAAGATGGTACGGCCTGCCTTGGCGTCGGCCTCCTCTACCATTTGCCTTCCGGTGATGGCCCCGACGAGTATGCCCTTGTCGATAAGAAGTGTATTCTTGGCAGCGACGCCATCATCGTCGTAGCCGAAGCTGCCTGGGCTGTTAGGCATCGTGGCGTTGGCCCGGGCGGTCAGCTTCTCGGACCCGTACCGCAGCCGGCCAAAGTCCGCCAGGGTGACGAAGGACCCACCGGCAAACGAAAGCTCATAGCCCAGGATTCGGTCAAGCTCGAGGGCGTGCCCGATCGTCTCGTGCGTCTGGAGGAACATGATGTCGGGCAGGAGGATGACTGAGCGTGTCTCTCTCGGGCAGTCCTCGGCGACAAGCACTTGGTTGAGCTCATCGACCAGACGCTCGGCCTGCCTCTCAAACCAGGGTTCATCGATCGATTCCCAACCGCGCGTAAGGCCCCGGCACCCGAGCCGGACCTTCCGCTCGTGCGAAGTCCCCTGAGAGTCGTTTCCATCGACCTCCATCTGGGCAAAGACTTCCGTGACCCTCTTCTCGATCTCGGCTAGGTCGCTATCGAGGAAGATGACCTGCTTCCGGACGAAGGTGAGCCGGCCAATCCGCTGGGCAACCCCGGCCTTGTCCATGTGCGCGTCCATGCGGTGAAGAAAGCCAACCTTGTCGCTCAGGGCGACAGTGAAGGGGTCAATCGAGCAGGGGCTGACGAACTGGGCCTGGACGGCATCCCTGTCAGACAGGCGAACGGGAAAGGTGACCCGCGCAGCCGCCGCCTTGGCGTTTTCGAGAGCCTTGTCGAACACCTCTGCCGGCTCGCCGGCAGAGGAGGATGCGGCAAAGCCCCATGCCCCGCCGTAGAGGACCCGCACCCCCAACCCGCTCTCGCGAGAGAAGGTGTTGTCCTTGAGGTTCCCGTTCCACATTACAAGAGACTGGGTCTCTTCATACGGATACCAGCGAGCGTCCACATAGGTGGCGCCTTGGCCTCGGGTGTATCCAATGAGATGTCGTAGCCGTTCTAGCATGCATGCTCCTGTTTTCACTCTTGGGGCCTTTGGGCCAGCTTGAGCGGGTTTGGCCCAAGCCGCCTGGCCCGCTCTGTCATGTCGATCGCAATCTCGGCAAACCGGGCTCCCTCGGCCGAAGAAAGGAAGAAGATCTCGAGGCGTTCGGGTTCCAGTCCAATCTCGGCCAATAGCCGCTTTGTATAGTTGACCCTTCGCTCAGCGCCCAGATTACCTTCCAGGTAATGACAGGTGCCTTTCAGTCAGCCTGCGACGAATACCGCGTCCGCACCGCCCTCGAAGGCTTTGAGAAGGTATATCACGTCGACCTTGCCCGTGCACGGAAGGTGCAGAACCTTGACATTGGGTGGGTAAGAAAGCCGCATCGAGCCCGCCAGATCCGCAGCAGCATAGGCACAGAAGTGGCAGGCGAAACCGAGGACCTGCGGTTCGAATTCTGTCATTTCCTCATCCTGCGAGTGCAAAGTCGATCGATTCAAACAGCGAGCTCTGCTTGGCCAAGACCTGGTCGTCCGTGAAGTGCTGAAGCTGTATGGCTTTCGCCGGGCACTCTGCGGCACAGAGACCGCAACCGCGACAGGCTGCGGCGCTGATCTCTGCAGCGCCAGTTATTCCACCGACGCCGGGAAGAGACGGGTTAATGTACGCCGCCTTGAAGGGGCAGACGCGAACACATGTGAGGCATCCCGTGCACTTGGCGGGGTCCGCTACGGCGACAATGCCGCCGACCTCGAGTGCTTCTCGAGAAAGGATGGTGGAAGCGCGTGCTGCCGCCGCTCCAGCCTGGGCAATCACCTCGTCGATTAGCTTCGGGTAGTGGGCGCTGCCTGCCAGGTAGATGCCCTCGGACGGAAACTCGACGGGCTGCAGCTTGACATGCGCCTCCAGGAAGAAGCCATCGAGGGTGCACGAGAACTTGAGCTGATCGGCCAGGTCATGGCTCCCTTGGGCCGGCACAAGCGCTTCGGTGAGAACGAGGAGGTCTGCTGGCAGGGTGAGGTCCTGTTGGAGAATGTCATCCTCGACGCACACGCTGAGGCCTTTGCCCACATCGATCCTGGGGCGCGAGCCTTCTCGACAGCGAACGAAGACAACGCCCGCCTGCCGCGCCTCCGTATACAGCTTTTCGAGGAAGCCGTACGTCCGGATATCTCGGCTGTATACCACGTAGACCGATGTGTGTGGGAAGAGCGTCTTGAGACGAAGAGCATTCTTCGCTGCCACGGAGCAGCAGATGCGGCTGCAGTAGAAGCCGGCATTTGAGTTTGTCTCGTCCCATGGCCCCACACACTGGAGCATGACCACGCTCTGGAAGGGCTGGTCGAAGGGTTCGGGTGACTTACCTCCGACTGCCTCGGCACCTCCCAGCATCTCCTCAAGATCGAGCTGCGTGAGGATGCGACGGTCCGACCCCAGACCAAATGCGGTGCCGCGGTATTCCTGGGCGCCAGTGGCCACAACGGTGACGCCGTGCTCGATCAATCGCTGCGTCGGCTCGGATTGTGAAGCGACAACCGTACGGAAATTGCCGACGAACCCAGATGACTTGAGCACAACGTGGCTCGTTAGGGTCTCAATGCGTGGGTGGTCGGTCACGCGAGTGACCATCGAGGACAGGAGAGGCCTCGGATCGATGCCGTCACCCGTAGCCGTGAGAGTGCTTGCGAGCCCACCCAGTCGCTGCTCGCGTTCCACCAATACGACTTCGTAGCCCTGATCTGCCAAGTTGAGCGCCGCGGTCATTCCGGCCACGCCTCCGCCGATGACCAGCGCACAGTGGAAGAGGCTTTGCTCTTGGCGGTAAAGGGGTTGCAGCCTCCGGGAGCGTGCCACAGCCATCCGCGTAAGATCCATGGCTTTCTGCGTGGCCAGCTGCGGCCATTGCGCGTGCACCCACGAGTCCTGATCACGGATATTGGCCATCTCGAACAGGTACGGGTTGAGCCCTGCCTCGCGGATGGTGTCCCGGAAGATCGGCTCATGGGTGCGCGGCGTGCACGATGAGACAATCACTCGGTTCAGGCTCTTCTCTCGAATCCGCTCCTGGATGAGCTTGAGCGAGTCGGCCGAGCAAGTATAGATGGTATTCTCGGCGTGCACGACATTCGGCAACGATGCTGCGTAGCCGGTCACTGCAGCCACATCGACCACCCCTGCGATGTTGCTACCGCAGCTGCAGATGAAGACACCGATACGGGGCTCGTCCGATGGCAAGACAGCCATTTCCTGGGGATACTCTGCTCGAGTCACCAGAGTGCCCCTTGCTTCCCCGATCGTCACCAGGGCGGCTGCTGCCGCGCCGCCTGCCTGGATCACCGAGTCTGGGATGTCCTTGGGCTCGGCAAAGGCGCCACAGACGAACACACCTGGGCGGGATGTCTCCACGGGGTGGAAGGGCTGGGTCGCGCAGAAGCCGTCGGCAGTAAGCTCAATTCCCAGCCTTTGCGCCAGACGCTCCGCGCCGATGGGCTGCTCCATGCCAACGCTCAGCACAACCAAGTCAAACGGGTCTCTGCTCCAGGTGCCGTCTTCGGCCTCATATGTGAGGAGCAGGTTGTGGGTATCTGGATCTTCTGCTAGCGCCGGGACCCGGTACCGCACATAGCGGATTCCATACTTCTCCCGTGCGCGTTGGTAGTAGGCGTCGAAGCCCTTGCTGAAGGCGCGCATGTCGAGCATGAAGACGGTGCACTCCACGCCTCGGACGTGCTCGGTAGCGAGGGTGGCCTCTTTGGTGGCGTACATGCAGCACACTGCGCTGCAGTATTCGTGCTCACGGTCGCGCGACCCCACGCACTGAAGAAAGGCGATCCTGCGCGGCGGCTGCCGGTCAGAGGGACGAAGGATGTGGCCCGCCGTGGGTCCGGAGGCCGAAAGGAGTCTCTCAAATTGGACGGAAGTCAGCACGTTGGGGTAACGGCCGTACCCGAGGGCCGAATAGCGCTCTGGGTTGAAGGGCGCAAAGCCAGGTGCCAGTATCACGGCGCCGACCTCAATCGTCTGTTCGTACGGCGCCTGATGATGGTCGATAGCGTGGGCCTTGCAGGCCAACACACATTGGTAGCACTCGGAACAGAGACCGCAGCCCAGGCAGCGGCCTGCCTCAGCCAGTGCCTCTTCCTCGCTGAGGCAGGCCTCCACTTCCCGAAAGTCGTGCAGGCGATCTTGCACCGACGCCTTGGGCGCGAGTGTCCTTGGCCGCGTGTCTATCTGCCCGTGCGCGAGCCTTTGCTCGATTTCCTCGTGACTGACCTCAGTCGTCGGCAGTGGAAGAAGCTCGCGTGGAGTGAGAAGTGCAACGCCTCGCAGATAGCGGTCGATCGACAGGGCGCCGCGACGGCCTGCGGCAATGGCCTCGATCAGGGCTCCCGGACCGGCTGCCGCATCTCCGCCGGCAAAGACACCCGGCAGATTGGTGGCGAGCGTCTCGGGATCAACCTTGAAGGTGCCGGCGCGCGTGACTGCCAGTCCGTGATCCGGATCGAGGAAACTGATCTCTGGTGCTTGGGCAATGGCTGCCACCATTGCATCGCAAGGAATCTCAAACTCACTACCTTCCACCGGGATGGGGCGGCGTCTTCCAGTCGAGTCAGGCTCACCGAGGCGCATTCGCATACAGCGCAGCGCAACGATGTGCCCGTTATCAGATGTCACGGCAACCGGCTGGGTGAGGACCTCGAGGTGGACCCCCTCCTCCAAAGCCTCTTCGATTTCCCAATCGTTGGCCGGCATCTCCGCTTGGGTCCGCCGGTAGATGATGGTCACGTCGCGCGAGCCAAGGCGAAGCGCAGTGCGTGCTGTGTCGATGGCGGTGTTTCCACCGCCGACGACCACGACCCTCTCACCCAAGTAGGCTCTCTCACCGAGCGCGACGGCGCGCAGGAAAGGCACCCCGTGGAAGACCCCCTTGGCCACATCCTCGCCCGGGATGCGCAGCTTCTGCGGCTCGTGCGCACCGATGGCCAGGAATAGGGCAGCATACCCTTCACGGAAGAGCGCGCCGATGTCCTGGACGGGGTGGTTGAGCTCCAGGTCGACGCCCAGTTTGAGTATCTCCTCGATTTCACGATTCAGGACATCGCGAGGGAGCCGGTAGGCAGGTATTCCGACGCGGGCCATGCCGCCGGCAACGGGCAGAGCCTCGAACACCTTGACGCTGTAGCCCATGCGGGCCAGGAAGTGCGCGGCGCTGAGGCCTGCCGGACCTGCTCCTACTACTGCTACCCTGCGCCGCTCCTCGGGTGGGGGCTCAGCAGGCGCTTCGGGGTAGGCCCGCAACTCCCGTTTGGCGGCACCACGTCCTAACCTGTCCCATTCACCGTAGACTGTGTCGGCGACAAAGCGCTTGAGAGCACAGATGGCCACCGGAGAATCGAGTTTCCCCCGGTTACACTCGCTCTCGCACGGGTGATGGCAAACCCGGCCGACCGTCGCAGGGAAGGGGTTGTACTGCTTGATAACTTCCAGTGCTTCTTCGTATCGGCGCTGCGCAATCAGCGCGATATAGCCCTGCGCGCTTGTACTCGCCGGGCAGGTGGCTTTGCAGGGGCTCGTCCCCCGTTTTGAGATGGCGTAGGCACTGGGCACTGCCTGGGGGTAGGGCTTGTATGTGGCTGTTCGGGTGGACAGACCCGTGTTGAACTCGCTTGGTACGTGGACAGGGCAGACCTGGGCGCAGTCATTGCAGGCAGTGCACTTGTCCTGGTCGATGTAGCGTGGTCGTCGGAGAAGCCTGGCTGTGAAGTGTCCTGGCTCTCCCTCCAAGCCCATCACGTCGGTGGTGGGAAGGATCTCAATGTTGCGATGCCGCCCTGTTTCGACCAAGCGGGGAGACAGAATGCACATGGCGCAGTCGTTTGTGGGAAAAGTCTTGTCGAGTTGCGCCATGTGGCCGCCGATGGCCGGGCTTTCCTCGACGAGAAAGACCCTGATGCCAGAGCCGGCCAGGTCCAGGGCGGCCTGCACGCCGGCGATACCTCCCCCAACTACGAGAGCTGCTCCCACTGGCTTGTTATCGGATGCAGTCACGCTGGCAATTCTCCTGGGCCTATCCACCCGCCGCGAGGCTCATGAGTGTCCGCGATTTGACCCGGTTGAGTGGAAGGCCGACCTCGTCGGCCGATAGGCCCATGGCAATTCCTAACAGCTGTGGGTAGAAAAGCACGGGTATGTTGTAGCGTGCTTCATAGAGCTTTTCGATGCGCCGCTGCTGGAGCTCGTACATGATGTCGCAGAAGGGGCAGACAATGACCAGCGCGTCGGCACCTGACTCAGCGACGCGGGAAAGCTTCAGGCGGGGTAGAGCGAGTGCAGTCAGCTCGTCCGCCGCGAGGATGCCTCCGCCGCAACACAACTCACGTCCCTCGTAGTGGATCGATCTGGCTCCGGTTGCTTCAATGAGCTGGTCGAGGCTGGTGGGGTTCTCGGGGTCATCGAAGTGGTCGTGGGCCTCACTGGGCTTGAGATAGTGACACCCGTAATGTGCCGCAATGCGCAGCCCGGAGAGATCGACGCGCACAGAGCGCATAAGGCGGTTGAGACCGATCTCTTCGTATAGCACACGGACAAAGTGCCGGACACGAACGCTCCCCTGGTAAGATAAGCCAGATGCCCTCTTGAGGTCATGGTTGGTGCGCTCCAGGAGCGCAGGGTTTGCGCGCAGTGTGCGATTGGCTTCGGCGAGGGTGCCGGTGCACGAGCTGCACAGAGCGCACACATCGACATTCTGCTCTTCCGCCAGAGCCAGGTTGCGAGCAGCCATGAGGAGGGCAGCTTCCCCGTGGACTGACTTGACCGGGAAGCCGCAGCAACCGAAGTCGTTGATGTCCTGAAGTTGAATGTCCAACTGGGCGGCGACCGCGCGTGCAGCCCGTTCATAGTTCAGCGCGCGAACTGGTGCCGTGCAACCGAGAAAGAGCGCGTAACGCATCCGCTTCATGCCCCTTCTGTTCCCGTGCTGACGAGGCCGCCAAGGCCGACAAGCCTGAGGATGCGCGCTATGTCGTCTGGACTCTCGGCGATCTCAGGCAACCCCTGCTCGCGACGCCGTTCGTTCTCGAGGGCCGTGATGTCGTAGAGCCGGCCGTGGGCAGTGAGCAGAGCAATCTGCTGGTGGAACGAGGACGGCATGTAGCCCTCGCGAACAGCCACATTCTTGATGGCATGCATCAAGTCGGTGATGCGTACGTCCTGCGGGCAGCGTTCCTGGCATGCGTAGCAGGTAGAGCAGAGCCAGACGAAATCACTCGAGAGGACTTCACGCAGCCCTAGCAGCGCCATGTGAATGATGCGACGGGGGTTGTAACGAGCCGTCACCTCGCGCACGGGACAGGAGGCCGTGCAGGTGCCGCAGCCAAAGCAACGCCGTATGTGCTCGCCCCCGGGCTCGGCAGCGACTCTGGCACATAGGGTGGGATCGAGTGACCCAGCGTCAGCATGCATGATTGCTTCCCCTGTGGCGGCGCGCTCGGCTTCCGCTACCCCTTGTCGGCGGCGGGGAGCGCTATCTTTCGGAGCGGGCTTGGGCCCAGCCGGCGCACGCGTTCGGTCATCTGTGCCGCCGCAGCGGCAAACGCGTGCGCTTGGCTGCCCGAGAGGTAGAAGACACCGAGTCGCTCCCCCTCGATTCCTACCTGTGCCAGCAGCTTTCGGGCGTATTCGAGGCGCCTGGTGGCGCGCACGTTGCCATGCACATGATGGCAGTTTCCAATTGAGCATGCGATGATGTAGACGCCGTCGGCCCCTTCTTCGAAAGCACGCAGGATGTACTCGACGTCCACTTTACCGGTGCAAGGGAATCGGAAGAGCTTGACGTTGGCCGGATAGCTTACTCGCAGTGCACCGGTCGTATCGGCAGCCATGCTCCCGCAGTAGATGCACGTGAAAGCGGTGAGTTCTGGTTCAAATCCGTTTTCGTTGTCTTCTGCCATGGAGACTCCTGCCTTAGGCAATGGCCCACTGGCCAAGGATCGGCTCCTCCGCCAAGATGAGCTGATCGTCGCGGTAATGCCTCAACTGGATAGCGTTGGCTGGGCACTCGCTGGTGCAGGTACCGCATCCTGTGCAGAGGGAAGGCTCGATGAAAGCTGCCCCTGCGATCGTCCCAATACCGACCGCCCTTGGGTCCACCTTAGGGATGTGGAATGGGCAAACCCTGACACAAGTGAGACACCCAACGCACTTTTCTTGCTCTACGATGGCGATGGTCCCTCCTACCTCCAACTCCTCCTTGCTGAGGTAGGTCATCGCTCGGGCAGCCGTGGCGAGTGCTTGCGAAATGGACTCCTCAATGAATTTGGGGTAGTGAGCCAGTCCTGCGAGGAAGATGCCCTCTCGGGTAAAGTCCATGGGGCGGAGCTTTAGGTTGTTCTCCATGAAGAAGCCCTCGCTGGACAGAGGCACGTCCAATATCCTGGCGAGGCTCGGATTCGAGGTGGCTGGCATTGTGGTCATCGACAAGGCCAATAGGTCCGGGGTGAAGACCAGCGGCTGGTCGAGCGACAGGTCTCTGACGCGGACTTCGAGCTTTCCATAGTTCACCTGGACCTGGGGCCCATCCTCATCGGTGTAGCGCAGGAAGACCACTCCGCGGCGCCGGGCTTCCGTGTAGTACGTTTCGCGGAAACCATAGGTGATCAGGTCCTTGTACAGGACATAGACCTCGCAGTCAGGATTGATCTGCTTGATGGCTATGGCGTTCTTCATCGTGTTGGTGCAACAGGTCCGGCTGCAGTAGTGGACTTTTTGGTCCGGGGGATCGACACACTGAATCATGACGACTCTTTGGAGCTGACGAGCTGTGTCGACATTTGCAGCTAGCCTCTGTTCCAGCTCCAGCTGTGTGACAACTCGAGGATCATGGCCATATAGGTAGACGTTTCCCTTGTACTCCTCGCCTCCTGTGGCCACTACGGCGACCCCGTGTTCAATCTCCCAGCAGCGGGGCGGTTCGCCGTTCCCTTCACAACTTAGTCGCGCCCGGAAGTTGCCAACATGTCCCTCGAAGCCAACCACCTGCGTGTTGTGGTGGAGCGCGATCCGCTCGTGGCTGTGCACTCGCTTGATCAGCGACTGGAGTAGGCGCTGAGGGCTGGTTCCCTCCGCAGTCTTGTAGAGATAGCGCAGGTTGCCCCCGAGCCTGTCGGCCCTTTCAACGAGGAAGACGTCATAACCCTCATCAGCAATCGACAGGGCCGCTGTCATTCCAGCCAGGCCGCCGCCGATTACCAACGCGGAGCGGCTGAATGTGTGCTTTTCCTTGCTGAATGCCACTAGGTGGCGGGCGCGCGCCACGCCCACGCGCACCTCCTCCTTGGCTTTCCTGGAAGCGCCCGCAGGGTTGTCCCCGTGAACCCATGCGCAGTTGTCGCGCAGGCTCACGAACTCCAGCAGCTGCGGGTTCAGCCCCTCCTGGTGGATCACTTCGTGGAAGAGGGCAAGATGTGTCCTGGGTGTGCAGGCACCGATGACAATTCGGTTGAGCCCGTGCGCGCGTATGGCCTGGCGGATTGCCGCTTGACCGTCCGCTAGGCAGCCATAAGGAAGCACCTGTGTGTGGACTACACCTGACAACCCTTGGGCAAAACTAAGGAGGTCACCAACATCGATGACGGAGTCGATCGTTGGGTGACAAGCGCAGGCGAACACCCCAATCCTTGGAGGCTCCAGTGACACGTCCCTTTCGGGCGGGTAGCCGGGTCGCTCGATTTCCGTGCCCGACTTGCCGGAGAGCAGCGCCATGCAGCGCGCCGCGGCGCCACTGGCATCCATGACCGTCTCGGCAATTTCTTTGGGAGTAGCAAACGCACCCGCAACGAACACTCCGGGTCGGCTCGTGTCGAGCGGCTCGAACTTGTCAGTCTTGCAGAATCCATACTCGTTCAACTCGATCTGCATATCCTCGGCGAGCGCGACCGCCTTGGGCGGTGGCACGCTGCCCACAGATAGTACCGCGAGGTCGAACGGCTCGCGTCGCAGTTGGCCTGCCTCATCCTGGTAGTGAAGTACGAGGTCGTGTGTCGTAGGGTCTTCGCGAATCTCAGAGATTCGGCAACGCGTGTACTTCACATCCCAGAGATCCTTGGACTGCTCGAAGTAGGCGGTGTACTCCTTGCTGAATGCCCGCTCGTCCATGACGAAAACTTCACACGTCACGTCGGGAATGCGCTGTTTTGCCAGGACTGCTTCTTTTGTGGCGTACATGCAGCAAATCGAAGAGCAGTAGGGATGTTCCTGGTCGCGAGAGCCCACACACTGCAACCAGGCAATGCGTTGGGGTACCTTCCCATCGGACGGTCGCTCTATTGCGCCTTCGGTGGGTCCGGAGCGGCTGGATAACCGCTCGAACTGAAGGCCAGTCACCACGTTGGGGAAGCGGCCGTACCCGAGTTCTTCGGCTGGGGTGGGATCGTAGAGCTGGTAGCCCACGGCCAAGATAATTGCGCCGACCTGAATCTCCTCGACCCAATCCTCCTCGTCAAGGTTGATGGCCTTCGTCGGACAGATCTGCTCGCACTTGCGGCATGGGTCGCAATAGGGGCCCCTCTCAATGACATAGCCGTTCGGTACGGAGCGCACTGCCGGCTTGTACGCAGCTTTGCGTTTTACCAACCCGGCCTGGAACTCGCTCGCCAGATCAGCCGGACATACCGCAGCGCACTCTCCGCAATTGACGCAGAGGGCTGTGTCAACATAACGGGGCGTGTGGTGTACCTGGACGGTGAAGTCGCCGGGAAGTCCCTTTGCGCCGATCGCGGTGCTGTTGGTGATGATCTCGATGTTCGGGTGTAGGCTGTTGTCGAGCAGAAACGGGGAGATGGAAGGTCGAGAGCAGCCGTAGCCGTGGTCCGATGTTCCTCTGCAAAGGACGCAGTCGTGCGTGGGAAACATGAAGCCGAGCTGAGAGACGATTCCCCCTATGCTTGGCGCAGAGTCCAGCAAATAGACCTTGTAGCCAGAGTCCGCCAGGTCGACGGCGGCGCGCATTCCGCCGACACCGGCGCCAACTACCATGACTGAGCCGCGCATCCTACGTTGAACCAAGGTGCTCCTCCTGACAGGCGGAAAAGAATAGAGCCCCTCTAGTTGGCAAGGGGCTCGACAGCACTCGTAAAGGACACGTTGGTGGCGCAGGCTCGGGTGGGCAGAGGCGTACCATGATAGACCGCTGTCTCGCTGCCTGGTGGGCGCCGTTCACTGCCTCAACTCCTCCTCGAGTTGCCCCGTTCCTCGACTCCAGACTCCTCCCGGGCTAGAGTGATTATACCCGGATGTGCGAGAGGACGCAAAAGGCATCCGTGTCTTGGAGGACAGGGTGCGCTTGACATGTGGCTGCTTGGCATGCTAGAATCGGGCCATGGCATTCTCCTTCACTCTGCTTTCGGAGGCTGGCTCGGGCGGCCGCCTGGGCCAATTGACTACTCCGCACGGTGTCATTGAGACGCCAGCTTTTGCTCCGGTGGGTACGCAGGGCACGGTAAAGGCACTTGATCCCCGGGACCTGCGTGAACTTGGGATACAGCTTCTGCTCGCAAACACCTATCATCTCTACCTGAGGCCTGGCGCGGCGTTGCTGGCCAAGATGGGGGGCCTTCATCACTTCATGGGGTGGGAGGGGCCGATCCTCACCGATTCCGGGGGCTTTCAGGTCTTTAGCCTGCAGTCGCACAGGAGAGTAGATGAGGCGGGCGTCACATTCCGGTCGCACATTGATGGATCGATCCACCGTTTCACTCCGGAGATGGTGATCGGGACGCAGGAGCAGATCGGTGCTGACATCATCATGTGCCTGGACGAGTGCACAGATCCCCTGGACCGGGGCTACAACGAGGCCGCTTTGGCCCGGACGCATGCATGGGCCGAACGGTGCCTGGCTGCCCAGCAACGGACGGATCAATGGCTCTTTGGGATCGTCCAGGGCGGGGTGTTTGGCGACCTCCGGCGGCAGAGCGCGCGTTTCCTGACGGGCCTGAACTTTCCCGGTTATGCAATTGGGGGCCTAAGTGTTGGCGAGCCAAAGCCCGTAATGCACAAAGTGCTCGACATAACCACGCCCCTCCTGCCGGAGGACAAGCCACGGTACTTGATGGGCGTGGGCGCGCCCGACGATCTCGTAGAAGGCGTCGCTCGGGGCATTGACCTCTTCGACTGCGTGTTGCCGACCCGACTTGCGCGAAATGCGGCCCTGCTTACGCGGCAGGGGAGGATCAACCTGCGGAATGCTTGCTTTTCTGCGGATCTGAGCCCGATCGAGGAGCAGTGTGACTGCTACTGCTGTCGCCACTTTTCGCGTGCTTACCTGCGGCACCTCTTCAAAGCCGAGGAGCTGCTTGGTTACCGCCTTGCCACCATCCACAATGTCCGCTTTCAGGCGCGGCTGATGCGGGACATCCGGTTGGCCCTTGCCCAAGGCACCTTTGAGCAATTCCGTTCCGAGTTCTTGGCTTCCTACTTGAGTTTGGACGGAGATGCAGCCGGGACATCGCTGGGAAAGGCTTGAGATTTCGATGGAGATTCTGAAAGCGGTTGTGCTTGGACTCGTCCAGGGTGTGACTGAGTTTGTACCGGTCTCGAGCTCAGGTCATCTTGTCCTGGTGCCATGGCTGCTGGGCTGGGAGGCTCCTGGCCTGCTGTTCGACACTGTCGTCCACTGGGGAACCCTGATTGCAGTCGTGGCGTTTTTCTGGCGCGACTGGTTGCGAATGACCAGTGCATGGGTCCGCGGACTGGCCCGCTGGGATTGGCGGGAAGCCGATGCGCGGCTGATGTGGCTGTTGATCCTCGGCTCGTTTCCAGCCGCGCTGCTAGGTTACCTGTTCGACGACTTTTTTGAGGCGCTCTTTGGAAAGCCCATGTGGGCAAGCGCCTTTCTCCTGGTGACCGCGTGCATCCTGGTCCTGTCGGAGTGGTTGGGCAGCCGGCATCGGTCGCTTAGGGAAATGGGTTGGATTGACGCTGTGCTCATCGGGCTCGCTCAGGCAATGGCTATCGCGCCAGGCATATCGCGCTCGGGCGCCACGATTGGTTCGGGCCTGCTCCTTGGGCTTGGGCGCCAGGATGCCGCGCGCTTCAGTTTTCTGCTGTCTACGCCGGTGATTTTCGGGGCCGGGTTGTTCCAACTCACTCAGGCTGCCCATGAGCAGACGATAGCCGAGAACTGGCCAGGGCTGCTGGTGGGTTTCTTTGTAGCCGGGGCTGCTGGCTACCTCTCAGTTCGCTTCATGCTCAGGTACTTGCAGAGGCGAAGGTTGTACCTGTTCGCGCTGTACTGCGTATGGGTTGGCATGTCCTGCCTTGTTTTGGGGATGAGGCACTAGCCTCTTGTGTCTGCTGCAGGCGGTCTAGGGGTCGTAGCTCCTTGCCTTGCGGGCCAGGGTATCAAAGGTAGTGCTCGCTAGCCGTTCGGTCAATGCCCGTTGTGCTTCTGCCAGGACATCGTGGACGGGGCAGTGACCGTCGTTTGGGCACGCTTGTGGCTGAATCAGACACCTATTCAGGCGTACTGGTCCCTCGAGTGCTTCGATGACCTGCAGTAGGCTAATCTGCGAGGGTGGACGCGCCAGGGCTACGCCTCCGCCTGCCCCACGGTGGGTGTTGACCAAGCCAGCGAGTGACAACTGAGCGATGATCTTGGCCAGGAAAGGGCTTGGGATGCTCTGACGGTGAGCGATTGCCTGGGTAGCGGCACGTGCACCTGCGGCTGACGATGCGAGGTCAAGCACGACTCGGATTCCGTAGTCGGTACGCCTGCTTATCTCCATCCTGGCAGACCCTTTCACTGTCCTTGGCAGGAAGGCTACGTGTCTCCCGCGGGCAATTGTTCCATTCTACTCAGAATTCGTGTCGTGTCAATTCTCTTGGCTGGGGATTGGCTTTGAGTGTGTGCCGTGCTGACATCGCCAGGTGCAGAACCGCGTGGAGGGTGCGAGCTTGATCGGGATGCCACTGCTTCACCTGCGCGCTGTTGGCTCCACGAATGATCTTGCCAAGCAGCTAGCTGAGCATGGCTGCAGGGAGGGCACCGTGGTGCTTTCCGATTATCAGACAGCGGGGAAGGGCAGGCTAGGGCGCAGATGGGAGGCTCCAGCCCGAGGCGGCCTGCTTCTGTCTGTCGTTTTTCGGCCAGTTATTGCCGCTACCGCGATTCACCGGCTCACGATGCTATGCGGGCTTGCGGTCCTGGACGCGGTGTGGGGAGAGACAGGCATGTCAGCCGGGCTGAAGTGGCCGAACGATGTGGTCTGCCGAGGAGGCAAGCTAGGAGGAATCCTTGCAGAGAGTGCGTTGGTCGGAAATCGGGTCGAGTACTGCGTTGTCGGGCTGGGACTGAATGTCAACCTCGCCCCAAGCCTGGCAGAAGCAGGGTCAAGAGGTGGAGCCACGAGCCTGTCGGTGCAGTTAGGCTACCCGGTTGACCGAATGTCCCTCCTGCGACGGCTACTGAGTGCACTCGATCGACGCTATGCCTCGCTTTGTAGTGGTTGGTCACCGTATACGGAGTGGTCGGACCAGATTAGCATAGAGGGCAGGCAAGTCATCGTGATGGATGGGCGAAACCGGTGGGGCGGCACTGCGCTCGCGCTTGACCCAGACGGCGCCATGCGTGTTCGGCTGGCCGATGGCCGCATCGAGCGTGTGACAGCGGACGACGTTGTGCTCCAGGAGGAGCCGGGTTGGCATGGGACGCCAACGTCTGATACAATGCCTCGTGCCTGTAGCCTTGGATAGGAAGGGGCCAGGGACTCCTGGCAGGGTGTGTGCTTCGTGAGGCTGTGGAAAAGCAACCAACGTAGACGGAAAGCCATCCCGAGTATTGCGGCTTGGCTTGCGATTGCCTATTTGGCTCTGACCGCGTGGCGCTCTGCCTCTGAGGCCGAACCTGGGCTGTTCCAGTCCGATCTGCCGACCCCAGCCGAGTGGCCAACGGCCACTGTCCAGTCCGAGATGCCACCTTCAGTGACGCCATCACCTGTCCTATCTGCAACCCTGGAGGTGACCGCAACTGCCGCCGCGGCTACTCCGACGTTGAGCCCAGAGCCCACATTGAAGCCCTCTGCTACGGCAACGACTGTGCCGACAGAAACACCCAAGCCGGCACCGGTGGCGACATCGGTGCGTGCTTCTGACGAACCCTTCAGGTACCCCGCACAACCGGCTGACCTAAGGTTCAGGTGGCGTGCTCTCATCGATGCGCTCGTGCTGGGGGTTTCGTATGCCTGGCTTGCCTGCGGAGTTCTGTTCTTTGTTCTCTTGGTAGCGCTGCTCCTGTGGGTAGTGGTGCGACGGCGGCCTTCCACACCGGGCCGTTGAGGGCGCGGTTGTGGTCCAAGATGCGTCCAGGGGACAGGGATGGGGTTGGCCTCCATGAAGCGTCCTGCCTTGAGCTGGAAGGACGCCAACCTTGGAAGGGAGGCCACTGGTGCAGGCAATGGGCTGCACTTCTCGTCATCGGGTTGGCGTTCTTGCTGCGCGTACAAGGGCTTTCCTTCCAGAGTCTATGGAGGGACGAGGTCGATTCGCTCCGCTTTGCGACGCAGCCTTTGGCTGAGCTCCTGCGCGGTTTTGCAGCCCCCGGACATAACGGTCCGCTCTACTACTTCCTCCTTCGTCCTTGGCTGGAACTCGCTGGCGAGAGCGAGTTCTCGTTGCGCTTTTTCTCGGTGCTTGCCGGTGTGGCAGCGGTGGCAGTTGTATACCACCTGGGCCGGAGGCTCGTACCAGGCTCATCCTGCGCTCCACTAGTCGCCTCCCTTTTGGCCGCTGTGTCTCCGTACATGGTGTGGTACAGCCAGGAGGCCAGGATGTACGCCTCTGTGGTCACGCTCGTCCTGGGAGCTTTGGCCTGCCTTTTCGCAGGGGCAGAGAGAGGTGGTTGGCGGCCTTGGCTAGGGTACGTGGCGCTGACAGGGGCTGCATTCTACGTTCATGTCCTCGCAGCGCTGATGGTTCCGGTTCACTTGGCCGCGATGGCTATTCTACGGGAGCCCCGCGCGCCAAAGACAGGGGTTCGGTACCTGGCCGCGCTTGCGTCGCTGGCTGTTCTCTACACTCCGCTTGCGCTGTGGCAGCTTCCGCGGCTGCTCGATCCGGGTGCCAGTGGCCACGAATTCGTGCCCTTCTCTCGAATGCTTGTCTCTCTGGTCTCAAGTTACGTCTCTGGCGTTCTGCCCGGCAGGGCAGTTCTGAGCGAGTTGAGCCTGTTGGCGCTAATCGCGTCAGCTTTCAGCTATCGCGGTCTGGACAGACTCCGCCCTGCCTACGCGATGGCCGCATGGGCGTTCTTGCCTTTGGTGGGCCTGTTCTTGCTCACTTTGAGGCTGCCCATGTACACGGCACGCTATCTGATTATTGTCCTTCCGGCGCTGCTACTTCTTGGTGGCTATGGCTGGCGGGCCCTTGCGCAGCGAGTGCCTGTGCTATCCATCGTGCCGGTTGTCGTCATCGCGATCGCAAGCCTCGTTTCAGTGGGCAAGCAGATGGCTACACCCATCAAGGCCGACGTACGCTCAGCCACTGGCTTCGTGGCATCGCATATGGAGGAAGGTGACCGGATTCTGTTTCAGATCCCTTATACGCGCCACGCATTTGAGTACTATCTCAGGCGTTCGTGGCCTTCTGAGCAACCCCGGCTGCTGACAATCGGGAGCAGGCTCTACCTCCCACTCACCGGACTGGGAGGTGAGCTGGCGTGGCGGATCGACGGGCCCTTCACGAACGGCGGCATTTCAGAATCCGAGGTGGATGCTACGATGAGGCAGCTTCTTGCAAACACGCGTGCTGTCTGGCTTGTGGCCTCTGAGGTACCCCTTTGGGATGAGCGCCTGCTCGTGCAGGGTTGGCTGTCTCAGCACGCGAGAACTAGTGTGCGCGCCGAGTTCACGGGAGTTAGTGTCTTCCGATATGAGCTGCCCTGAGGCGACCTGGGCTCACGCTAACCGCTCTTTGTGGTGGCTTGACAGGAGGTGCCCTTTCTGCTAGTATGCGGCGCGTGCAAGCGGTACACTTGGGGCAGCTCAGCCGGCGGACTCGCCACTGGTTCATTGTAGCGTTGCTCGGCATCTTGGCTGGGGCTTCCGCTGGCTGTGCGCGGTCGTGGCAGGAGCGAGGGCAGGAGGCGACGGTTGCCACGCCCACCTCAGCCGTGGTGGTCGCATTTCCGCTGATTGCCTCTCCCTCCGTGCCAAGCGCAACTGCGACACCTATCCTGGCAGCGCGAGTCAACGGAGAGCCTATCCTCCTCTCGGAGTATTACCGGGGACTTGAGCTGCTCCGCACGGAACAGGGCCTACTGGCAGTGCCCACTGCGCCGCCTGGCCCTGGGGGCAATTCGAGCGAAGTGGAACGTCGAGTGCTCGACGACTTGATCGATGCGGTTCTGGTACAGCAGGCGGCTTCGGAAATGGCCATCATGCTCAGCGATCGGGAGGTTGATGCGCAAGTCGAAGCGGATATCCTGGCAGGTGGCGGGGCGCCAGTGTTCTCTGCATGGCTGGAATCGACAGGCCAGACAGAACAGGACTACTGGAGTTCGGTCCGGTCGTCGTTGGTTTTGCAGCGCGTTGCACTGACGGTGACCGGCGACGTGGACGAGGAGACGCGCGCCGCGGCGTTTGCGAAGTGGCTGTCAGATAGGCGGAATGGCGCGATGATTGAGCAGTGGGTGGGTCAGTGAAATCTGCAGTTCGGCGTGAGCCTGGAGGTGGAATGCGAGCTCGGCGTAAGGGATCAGTGGTCTTTGTGGGGGTGGCGGTTGCGGCTGTGCTCTTGGCTGTCGCTGCGACCATTGCCTTCTTGGCTCTGCGCCGGGATCGTCCAGCAATGACTGGCTGGGAAGACCCACTTGCTTTGGTGACTCCCGAGAAGGTTGTGCCGGAGTTGGCGCTCTATCCGCTTGCCGGCGCGTCCGAGGTCGAGACCATTGACGCAGGTATCGACAACGGCGAACTGGAAACCGCATATGCAGCACTAGTCTACAGCCAGGAGTTGGCAGACACACAGAGGATTGGGCGGCTTGTCGCTCTCGGCGAGGCACTTGTGGAGGAGGATCGGGCGTTGGCGTGGATCGCCCTTCAGCAGGCCGTGGACCTAGCCATCTTGAGCCCGGCCCTGAGCGACCCACAGCGCGCCGACGCCCTGTGGCGGGTTGCTCGGGGCTGGGGGGCGATGAACGAGACCGAAAGGGGTCTGCAGGCACTTGAGCAAGCACAAGTGATCGCGACGGACAGCCCCTACTTGCAGGCTGCCCAACGCCGCTGGATCCTAAGCCTGCTTGAGGGAGCCTATGGCGATCTGGGGGCAGAGACGCGCGCCGAAGCGGCCAGGAGCTTGGTGGTGGAGCTGGACCAGACTTCTGCCCGTGAGCCTGACCTCAGCCGGGCAAAGGCGGCTGACTTGCCTCTGAGTGGCGAATCGCTCTCGTCTCCCGAGGTCGGGGCGCTGGAGGAGGCGCGGCGGAAGGCCGCTTACACACTTATAGAGTCCTTGTCCCTGGGAGGAGAGCCATCGCCGGGTCTAATCAGCGGACTTGCCGATGCTCTGAGGGCGGAGGATGTTGCGAAGCTCAGCCTGTACAATCGGGAGCTGGCGGCGACCACCCAAGCGGGCCGTCGGTCTGAGATTCACCACCAGCTAGCGGCATGGCTGCTTCTCAAGTGTCGCGTTGCCCAAAAGGGCTTTGGCGTTTCGATTGTCCCAGAGTGGGAGGGCCGACTCAGTGACCTCATCGCGGAGCTGAGCAAGGCTTACGAAGACCTCGCTTTCGACTATGAGGATTGGTCGGCATCGCTCCCGGATGCAGACCAGACTGCGCCCAGCAGCTACGCCGCGCTTCGTTCTACCATCTTGGCTGGCAGACTGGGCGTGTACCCGAGCTACCCCGCTGAGCAGCTTGTCCAGAAGCTTCGCGCGGCTGTGGACCGCCTTGTGGATGCCGGTTATGTGGATGAGCTGTACCTCAACTCTCGCGAGGATGACGGTGAACTCGAGTTTTTCCTCGCCAGGAGCGGTGATCTCGAATCGGCTCCGTAGGATGAACAAGCAACGCACGATTTCAGAGGAGACCTGATGCTAAAGCTGGCGATAACAGGCAAGGGAGGGGTAGGTAAGACCACGTTTGCTGCGCTCTTGGCGCGGGTGTTCGTCGAACGTGGTCAGCAGGTACTAGCCATTGATGCAGACCCCGCGACCGGACTGGCGGCCGCATGCGGTGTTCCCCCCCAGGAGGCAAGGGCGATCATCCCTGTCGCGGAGATGGAAGACCTGATTTACGAGCGCACGGGTGCACGTAAGGGTGAGACCGGGGGCTTCTTTCGCCTGAATCCGCGCGTGGAAGACATCCCAGAGCAGTTCGCGATTGTTCGGGATGGCATTAGGATTCTAACGATGGGCACGGTCCAGAGCGCCGGTTCGGGATGCCTCTGCCCCGAGAATGCTCTCTTGCGCAGCTTGGTGACGCACCTGCTGCTCCGGCGCGACGAGATCCTGATAATGGACATGGAAGCTGGGGTTGAGCACCTAGGCAGGGGCACTGCTGGTGCGGTGGATGCAGCAATTGTCGTCGTAGATCCAGGACGACGCAGCCTTCAAACGGCTACGAAAATCGGCGAGCTAGCGAGCGGACTTGGAATCAGGCGGGTGCTCGTCGTGGGGAACAAAGTCAGGTCGCTGGCTGACGAGACATTGATTGCCGGCGAGCTGCCTGGGCTGAAGGTGCTCGGCTACCTACCTGAGGACCGCTCTGCTATTGAGTCCGACTCCAGAGGAGTGGCAGTGTATGAATTGGCAACCGGCCTGATGGAGCGGGTCCGAGTCATGGCCGATTGCCTCACAGGCGCTTCGCAGTGCGACTGATCAGACGCACTAGGTAGCGAACACCTCATCTATGGGATAGGCCTGCATCACCCTCGTAGTCTGCCTGAAATGCATGGCTTTCCAGAAGCCAGCATCTCCGGGCACGATAACGGCCAGGCTGAGTGCCCCGCGGGCCTTGAATCGGCGTGCGATTTCCCGCACGAGTGCTGCTCCGATACCTTGCCGTTTGTGAGAGGGATGAACTGATGCCAGGTAGATTACTGCGCGGGACCCGTCGAACGTGCCTCTAATGAATCCGACTGCTTCTCCGCCAATCACCGCCACCAGGAACTCGGCAGCGTTGCATTGCCTAACCTTCTCCATTGCTTCCGGGCCATCGATGTCCGGGTGACCATATTGCTGGTTGGCCCGCAGGATTTCAACGAGAGCATTGGCGTCTTCAGAGTGGAAGTCACGAATCTCCATTGTCTGTTGCCTCTCAAGGTGCGAAGAGTCCGTCAGGTGCCAGGGCAGTGACGGGATGCCTGGTGGTTAGCAGCCTGCTTCCAGCGAGAGGCGAGGCGAACGGGCGCCTCGCCTCTCGGCCCAACACCTAGTCCTGACTCGTTGGCTCTTCGGAGATTGGTGCGGATTGCTCAACACGGGCGAGCAGGTCTTCCTTTGCCTTGCTTCTCCCCTCATCTATGGCTTGTCTTACCTGCGTCTGAAGGCGCCCGGCCTTTTCCTTCGCCTGGGAACCGACCCCTTCGGCGCGCTTGCGTACTTCGACGCCGAGATGATCGGCTTGGTCCCGAAGCTCAATACCGCGCTCCTTGAGCAACCCGCGAGTCTCTTCGCCTGACTTGGGCGCCATGAGGATTGCCGCTGCTGCACCCGCCAAGGCGCCAACCAAGAAACCCACCACAAAGTCCAATCCTTGCCTGTCCTCTGACATCTTAATGTCCTCCTCGTATAGTGATATACCTGTGTCTGTCCAGCCTTTAGTGTGTTGTCGCTTGCTCTCTGGCTAACGCCTCCGACCTCCAATCAGAAGCTTGACCACTTGGCGAATCCCCGAAGCGTAGCTAGCGACCGAGATAACGGGGCTCACCAGGCTGTCACTTAAAAAGGTCGTGGTGCCCCGTACTGTCCGCGCGGTCTGATTAGCAGAGCTAAGGATGGGCCGTATCTCGTCGCGCAGGAGGCCGATCAGGCTTTGGAGCTGCAGAATCAAGACCATGAGGCTGAAGCAGATCAGTGTGGTCGACAGGGCCAAGACGATGATCGTGATGTCGCGGACTGTGGCCGCAATCGGGGGATTGGTGACCAAGGCATAAACAGCCGCAACTAGCCCAGCTACCACAAGGATTGCACCGAGGACAAGGCCGACTTTTCGCCCTATCCTCCGGCGCTCGGGCTGCATGGGCGCAGCTTCGGTCGTCGATGCCTTACTTGGCTCTTCGGTCATTCTGCTCTCCTATCACTGCAAGCGCGGGCGATGTCCTTACAGGGCGATAGTACCACAGCTCGTCTGGGGGGTCAAGCGCGCGTGGAATCGGAAGCAGGCCGCTGCGCCCATCCCTGAGGCATTGGCACCACGCGGCAACAGACCGATGCACTTGCTTGCGGCCCGTTGGGGAATTGGCTACAATACCGCTCAACGGCTTGCGGCCTGAGGGATGGAAGGTCAGCCGTAGTTTCATTGGATCGAGGGGGGCAAACGGTGAAGGTACTTCAGGAAGGTGACTTGGTGCTTCTACTGAGCCAGGATCGCAAGCAGTTCCTTGTGCGCTTGTGTCCAGGGAGGGCGCTCGAGACCCACCGGGGGAGGATCCAACACGACGACGTATTGGGCAGAGGCTACGGGTTGGAAGCGCACTCGCATTTGGGCTATCCCTTTGTAGTGCTCGAGGCAAGCACGGCGGACTTGATCATGAAGCTGAAGCGCACAACGCAAATCATGTACCCAAAAGACATCGCCTACGCCGTGTTTAGGCTCAGCATCGTGCCGAACAGCCGCGTTATCGAAGCGGGTACGGGGAGCGGGGGATTCACCCTGGCAGTCTCGCGGTTGCTCGGTGAAGGCGGATGGCTCTACTCCTATGAGGTGAACTCGGATGCTCTGCGCCAGGCACAAAGAAACCTGAGCGACCTCGGCATGGCCTCGCGCGTGCAGTTCCGGAACCGTGACGTCGGCGAGGGGTTTGACGAGACCGATGTCGATGCGCTCTTTCTTGATGTTCGTGCGCCCTGGATGTACTTGTCACAGGCAGCCTCAGCGCTAAAGGCTAGCGGCTCTTTTGGCGCGATCCTGCCTACGACGAACCAAGTCGTGAGGCTTCTGGCAGGCCTGGAGACTGCGCATGCGTTTGGCCAGATCGAGGTAGAGGAGGTTCTGGTGCGCTCCTACAAGACCGTGCCCGGCCGCTTTCGCCCACTTGACCGGATGATTGCGCATACCGGATACCTGGTCTTTGCCCGTAAAGTGAGCCATGAGGTGAGCCAGGCAGGCTACTGGCTGGACCGCAGGCGGCGCAAGCACGAAGGGCTGCTGCTAGGAGAAGATGCTGATGAAGCCTGATTGGTGTCAGGCAACTACGCACTCCGACTGCCCAGTGAGGACTCAGTTCCACCGGAGCTCGATGGAAAAGTCCTGACTCAGGGTCGTGTGCCATGTTACCCGACTGCCATCTCGCCCAGCCGGTATGGGCACATAGCTCGCCGCCGTTGCACCCTCGCCCATCTGCACTTGTACCCGCAGGGGATGATCCTGCGAGCCGGCTTGCTTTTGCACTAGCAAGGAGTAGTGACCACTGCCAATTGCCAGCAGGTGCGCATACCGGATCTGAATGGCGCGCGCTTGTCCTGTCTCGAGTAAGAAGCTCACAGCAACCACTGTGCAGCCGGACTCTTCGTAGATCTCGGGCTGCGTGTCGCTGCCAATGATATCGATCACCTGGCTGCCTGCAGGAATGTAGATGCGCAGGTGGTCCCAGTAGCACCGCTGCATCAGGTCAGCATAGCTATCGCCGTAGCGAGGCTCGTGGATGCAAGCTGGTGTCGGGCGCTCGACCAGATGACGGTAGGAGAGCGTGAGGAGCGATGTCGCCTGCCCACTCCGGTCCACTGTGACCTCGTAGTCGATTGCTTGCCTAATGTTGGGGTTCACCTTGTTGAAGCCAACATTGCTGTCCACGACCATGAGGAAGTCCCCAGGAGAGCCTCGGACCGAGCCATCCCAGCCAAGCTCGTGAAGCAGGTCGCTGGCCGCAGGATCCCACACGTAGATCTGGACACTCCGCTGGTGGAGTGCAGATCTCAGCGACATGGCCAGGGCAATGAGCTCTTCTGTGCCAAGTTGGTCAGCTTCCTGGAGCAGGGCGGCCAGCAGGTCGCCCGCAAAGTCCTTTCGATGCGACCACCACTCTGCGGAACCTCCCGGGGCGATCTGCAGCGGAGATTCCCAGTACTTCCTCAACATCTCCTGGAGGTTGGACGTGGAAACCGCTTCCGGGTATCCCGGAACCTCCACTGACCCCATGGCCTCGATCAGTAGCTCCAGGGTCTTTTCATTCACAGCGATCACGCCATCCACCGATTGACCAGTGTCTTGAGCATACAGGGCTCCGACTACGCCGGCCGAGGTTCGGAAATCGGGCCACCAGTTGGCATCTCGCAGCACTAGCATCCCAGCCGCCATGTGCTGGCGTAGAGGGGCAGGGGCGTCTGGATGTGGCCTCTCCAGGTTATCGACTGTATAGCTGTCCTGGAACGACACCGAGGTGATCTGGCCGTGGCTGACGTGAAGCAGGCCGACTCCACTGATGAAGCCCCCAGTCGCCCGCAACTCGTCGCTGTTCTGCGCCAAGACCAAGTATGCCTTCGGTTGTCTGGCGCCGAGTAGGGCGGGCAAGAGGTCGAGAGAGTCGAGCGCAGTCTCCATTGCCGGCGCGAGGGTGTCAAACCGGGCAACGGGCTCGGACAACCTCGGGGCGAGAGAATCGGTATCGATTTTCTGACGTGCGCTGCGTGCCCGCGCGAGTGCCATCCTAGCCGATGAGATCTGAAGCTCACCAGTTAGGATGCTATCAAGGGCCTCTGGACCCAAGATCCGCAGACCTTGGCCTTCCTCGGCCAGGCGCTTGGCGAGGGGAGTGATGCCATCTAGCAGGCTCAGTGCCATCTCGCATGTTTGGCCGGCGAGCTCCAGCAGAGGTGGTGCTGCGGCGATCTCCTGGCCGATTCCGGGGACCCACGAGAGATGCTCCGAAAGCCTGAGGGCAGGTCTGGCAAGCTCTTCTATGGATGCTAAGTCGTCCCGAAGCGCCAGCACGGTCGCTCGCAGTGCGCTAAGCTGGTTTGGCTCGCGCAGAAGTCGCTCTGCACTCATGGCGCCGCCGGAGAAAGTGGCGTTCAACTGCGCCAGCCCTAGCTGGGCGGATCCGATGTGCTGATGGAGGTGCCGGGCGCGCCCCGCAGCAACGAGGGAAACCATGAGAAGTGCAGTACCTGTCAGTAGAGACAGTGCACGGGCAGTTCGCCGGCGGATAGAGGCTCTTGTCATTCCACTCTTTCCCATCTTGGCAAGGGGCGTATGCGAAACACAGGGCTGCCGTTGACCTGTGCGACCTCAAACCACTGAATCCACTCGTTGCGGGGATCCACCGCGAACACGGCGTGCTTGAGATAGTTGTGAGTGATCAGCTCGCGCACTTGCTCATGGTCAGTGGCATCGGCGGAAGGCGGCTCTGGGACCTCAAGTTGTGGGTAGATCTGTCTGAGGTTGTGCCGGTACCAATCGAACCCCAGCAGGTTCGTATTGACTACTGCAACGTCGGGTCTCTGTCCTTCGGCGTAGAGTGCATACCAGAGCACGAATGTTGGCGAGTCATCCTGTGCCAGCACGATCGCGTTTCTATCCACTGCCTGCAGTACCTGGTCAGCATAGATCGCGCACTTTCGATCTTGGCTCAAGTCCATTGCTTCCCGATTGAATGCGAGCGAGCTTGCGGGAAGCAGCAGCGCCAATGCAGTTATGGATGCCGCTGCCGTTGGTCCAAACCGCTCAGCTCGCCTCAGCAGGCAAGTAAGCGCTTGCGATAGCCAAAGCGCAGGAACTATCATTGTGGGGACGAGGTAGACGATCGAATCTGGGGAGTTGTAGAAGAATGCAAACAGAGTCGTGGCCCCAACCCACAGGGTGCTCGAGACGCCGAGTGCCCGATCGCTGCGCAGCATCTGAACTAACCCGAGAAGGGCGAGTAACCACCCCCCCGAGCCAAGTTGACGCTGGAGGAGGCTGGCCCACTCTCTGAGCCGGGCAGGGGCTTCTGATGTCGGGAGCGCTAGGAAGAGTGATCGATAGGGGTTGCCCGTGACGACCCACCACAAACGTGCCCAACCACTCGGGGCACCCCAGTTGACGGGCGATTCATGCGACGCAGCTGCCGGAAGGTAGGCGAAGGCTGCGAGACCTACCAGGAAGAAAACGATACATGGGGCCAGGACTCCTGTCCGAAGCCAGATCCGCCGCTGTGGCCAGAGCATCATCATGGCTGGTGGAAGAGCAATGGCCAATGTCAGGTGGACCCCAAGTCCCAGCCCGCAGACCAGGCAAGACGCCCACAGCAGGGCGTTTCGCCCGCAGCGCCTCCACACGATTGCCAGCAGGAGCGCGAGGGATGCGAAGCAGAGAGCCGGTGCGTAGACCTCGCTTATGGTCGCCTGGGACCAGACAAGAGGTGCAAAAGCCATCGAGAGCGAAGCGACAGCGGCAGGCAACCAACGAGTCTGCCATGGCGACTGGACGAACTGGGCGATTGCACATGCGAAGCCGACTGCGGAGGCGCCGGTGATGGCTGACAGCATATTCACCCGATAGGCGATCGACCCCACGGGCAGATGTGTGGCGAGCCACGCAAGGATGGTGTATGTCGGAAAGCCGGGGGGATGTGGAACTCCAAGAGTTCGAGCAGCCGTAACGAGGTCGCCCCCGTCTGCGCCCCAGTGTTCCCAGGTCAGGCCCGGAGCTGCCGTGGCGACGTACACTGCAAGCGCAGCGCTTGCCACGGCCAGACTCAACAGCCAGCGGTTGTGACCCATGACAGCCTGTGCTGCTGATGCTCAGCGATAGGGTTTCCTCGGGACCATCCGGCTTGCACCCGTGTTGGGCAGGTGGTTGGGTGGCATGGCAAAGGCAACAGCGTCGCACCCCACAGTCCCACCATCGAAGTAGGCGGCTGCCTGCAGCACAAAGACCTGACCCGCGGATACAGCTTCGTTGATGCGAAGGTCCAAAATGGCCAGGGCCGATTGCCCAGGCTCTATCGTCCCAAGCCTCAGGGTCACTAGCTCGGAAGCTACATCGACGGCACCCTGGGTGGCGCTGACGCGGAGCAGCTCGATACCAGGGACAAGTTGGTCGCGCAGGGCCACGTTGCCCGCTGGCATGGTTCCAGGATTTGTCACCAAGAATGTGTACTCGACCTCCTCGCCCGGCAATACGTCTTGCCTGCCAATCTCGGCCATGCACACCAGCGCGATGGCCATGCCCGGCACTACAGACGGTTGGGTTGACGCCTGCGGGGTGAGTGTGACTGGCGTCTCGGTTCCAGGCAGTGAGGGGATGGTTCCGAGTGGCGGAGTTGGTGTGGGCAAGGTGGCTGTGCCTGCAGGCGGGGTGATTGTCGTCCCCGGCGGCTCGGGAGTGCTCGTCGGGTTGGGGCCGGGCGTGTGTGTCCGGCCCGGTGGCAGCGTGTAAGCAGGTGTCCGAGTCGGCACCGTCTGCAAGAGCCTTCCGGCAGCCAGCGCCTCATGTCCCGCAACCAGAGTCACCAGAAGGACACCGACGACCAGCGCGGTTAGGACAAGGCTTTTTCGAGAAGGACTCGTTAGGCTCAAGTGCAGCTCGCTCTCTGGTGAGGCTTGGTCAAGGTGCCAGATGCGCAATGATTACCACTCTGTGCGTGTTGCTGTCATAGGGCCAACATGTCACGAGGGTCAGTGTCGGACTCTCGGTCTGATCGAGATAGCGCGCGTGCCGGCGAATCTCTTCCGGCGATGCTGTGGCTTCCAAGAACCGATCCCATAAGGCGACCTGGTAGTGGAATTCTTTGCCATCGCCCGTAGCGATCACGATGGTGTCGCCTTGCCGCAGCGGGTTGCCCGGGAGCCCGACGTCGCTCAGCGGCCGGAAGACCTCTCCCTTGGAATTGTGATGGCCGGCGATTACCATGTTGCCGGTTTCTCCAGGGTTCGCGGTTCCCCGAAGATGCCCAGCGGCATGGTCGGCCGACTGCCACTCGCTGCGCCACCCCTCACCCGTCCTGGTCACTGACCATGCGACCTCGACGACTGGCACATCTAGTCCGAGGGTCGCAATCACAATTCGTGCCGGAGACAACGTTGAGGCAGGCAAGTCCCCCGGGAGAAGCGTTTCTGCTCCGCTCCCGGGCACTAGGGGTGCGATTGGCGATGGCGAAGTGCTCCACAGTGACTTGGGCACGGGAGCAGCGGTGGGGGCCCGTGTGACCACGGGCGGATGCGTTGGCCATGCGGTCAGTGTGGCAGCAGCTTCCGGAGGAAGTGCGACCTCCGTAACGGCACCGGTGGCCCTCGGCGTTGCGCAACCGACGGCACAGATCTGCACGAGAATCAAGCAAATAGCAGCCAGCCCAAGCACTGCACTGGGCTGCGTGCCCCCCAAACGAATTGGACCCATGTCCTGCGTCGCCTCGCGGGTTAGGGATGCGGCTCGCTTGTTGCTCATGCCTGCGTGCGACCGCCGCTCAAGACAGGCGAAGTATACTCCGAAAACTGATGCCTGCCAAATCGCGTGCAGGCTCTCTTTTGCCGAGAGATGCGCTTGCCGGTATAATAGTGACGTGAAGAAACCGCTGTTGGCAGCAGCGCTCCTCCTTGGGCTTGCGTTGGGACTCGCACTGGCTGCCCAGACCGTCTGGGGCCGAGGGCTCCCCAACAGAGCCAACAGCACAGAGTGCCCTGCCATGGATATTCCCCTCAGCCGAGACAAGGCGCTGGGCGTCAATGCTGACCTCAGCTCGCTTTCACCGATTGAGCGACATAGTGCCTTGGACTCCATGCGCTCCTTGGGACTCTCTTGGGTTCGTCAACGGTTCGCGTGGGACCGCATCGAGTCACAGCGCGGGTTCTACGAATGGGCGACCTGGGACAGCCTAGTCAGTGATGTCGCGCACCAGGGCATGGCACTTGTGGCTGTCCTTGACGGCTCGCCTACGTGGGCGCGACCCAGCGAGGACGCGACGAACCCTCTCGCGCCTCCAAGCGAGGTCAAGGAGTTTGGGGCGTTTGCTGCTGCATTTGCCGGCCGCTACGGTGACCAGATCGATGTCTACCAATTGTGGGATGAACCTAACATCGCGCCTCACTGGGGTAACCGGTGGGTCGATCCCTCTGGATACTCGCGCCTTCTGCGCGAGGGTGCAATCCAGGTGCGCACCGCGGACCCTGGCAGTGTAGTTGTGTTGGCCGGACTGGCGCCAAACACCGAGGCGGGCGGCGCCAACATGAGCGACGTGCTGTACCTCGACGCCCTCTATGGGCTGAACGCTGCCGAGTGGTTCGACGCAGTAGCGGCCGAGCCCTATGGCTTCGACGCTGGCGCGACCGAGCCGCCCCTGCCTGGACGGCTTGGCTTTTCCAGAGCAGAGCAGATCCGAGCCGTGATGCAGAAGCACGGCGATGAAGGCACACCGGTGTGGGCCGTTGCGTTTGGCTGGCAAACAAAGGTGAATCAGCACCTGGCATCGGAGAGGCTTTATGAAGCGGAGGATTACGCACGGAAGAACTGGCCGTGGATGGGGCCGATGCTCTGGGCAGCCTGGTCACCCAAGGATGTCCATGGGCAGTACGCGCTCACGAACCTGACTGCTGAGCTGTCCGCTCTTCAGGAGTCAAGGGGCTCGCTGGGCGGCGACACGGGACGAGCGTCGGCTGGATGGTATCCTGCTAGCCACCCCAGCGGGAGGTATGCTGGCAGCTGGCGCGTCACCCCGTATGGTGCTGACATAGGGGCAACCGGCGACAGGTTGGAGATTGCTTTCAGGGGCACGCGGATTGACCTAATGGTGCGCAAGGGAAACTACCGTGGGTTTCTGTACGTTACTGTGGACGGGCAACCCGCCGGCGCACTGCCACGCGATGGCGATGGTCAGAGCTATGTGGTTCTCTATGATCCGCGAGGGGGGGGCACGGCTGTGACGCTGGCAGAAGGCCTTGCCGAGGGGGAGCACGTTGCACGGCTGGAGGCCGAAGGGGGATGGGGGCAATGGGCAATCGTCGGCTGGGGCATCTGCAGTGAGACGGCTACCGAGGCGCCTCTGACCCCGTTCCTGCTTTGGGCCGGCTCGGCAGTTGCTTTGGCATGCGCCTGCGGTGCGGCGTGGTTGGAGCGACCGGTACTACTTGGCTTTGTTCGCTCAGCGGTGGCTGGGTTTCGCCGCTTGGACACCCGGCTGGCGTGCCTAATTGGAGCTTCCGCAGGCCTCTGTCTCTATCTGGCTGCGGGCACCGGCCCGACCCTAGTCACGCTGCTGTTGCTCGCGATTGTCATTGCCCTGAGACCTGAGGTCGGTCTCTTGTTGATAGCTCTCTCATTGCCGTTCTGTCAGCTAGCAGTACCCGTCTTTGGCAAAGCTTTTTCGTTGGTCGAGAGCCTGACATGGACGACTGCGGCTGGCTTGCTGGCGCAGCGGGTGCTGGGGCGGCGCCAAACACTCTTGGTGGGGTCTTGTGCGAAGAGTGCTGCATCGAGCCGATTGGCTGGACTGACGTCGCTGGATTGGGGAGTGCTTGGCATGGTGGCGGCTGGGGCCCTGTCACTGCTTTGGGCAGAACACACTCGGGAAGCCGCACGAGAGTTCCGCACTGTTCTTCTGGGTTCGGCCGCCTTCTACTTTCTTCTCAGGACTTTGGCACGCGACAAGGCGGTGCGCTGGGCAGTATCTGATTCGTGGGTGCTGGGGAGTGCCCTCGTCGCGCTGATTGCGGTGGGACAGTGGTTCCTTGGGCGAGACCTTATCACAGCGGATGGCGTCCTGCGCGCCCGCGGCCTTTATGGCTCTCCGAACAACCTTGCCATCTACTTGGGCAGGTCACTCCCGCTGTCACTTGCAGTCGGGCTGTGGCACGGAAAGGGCCGGAGGAAATGGTTCTACAGCATTGCGGCAGTTCTCCTCATCGTTGCTATTGGGCTGACATACTCACGTGGTGCCTGGCTTCTGGGGGTTCCGGCATCTCTTCTGTTTTTGTTTGCCGTTCGAGGGCGCCGCGCTTTGCTGGTGGCTGGGGGCACTGCTCTGGCTGGGGGCCTGCTTGCCTTGGCGCTCATAGGCACCGGGCGGCTTGCGTCCGTGGCGGACTTGGCCCAGGGAACCACTTTCCTGCGCCTCCAAGTCTGGCAGTCGAGCTTGGCGATGATCAAGGATCACCCGATTCTGGGGGTTGGGCTAGACGGGTTCTTGTACGCCTATCGGAGTACCTACGTTCTCCCAACTGCATGGGAGGAGTTCAATCTGTCGCATCCGCACAACATCGTGCTCGACTTCTGGCTTCGCTTGGGGTTGCCAGGACTCTTGGCAGCCAGCTACGTGATGATCGTGTTCTTTAGAGACGCATGGCGCGCCTACCGACGCTGGTCGACGTCAGAAGAGGGTCTGCTGACGCTGGGCCTCATGGCGGGAATGGTGGCGTTCCTGGCGCACGGGATGGTCGACAACGCTTTTTTTCTCGTCGATTTGGCGTTTGTGTTCGTGTTGATGCTGGCGCTGGTTCAGCCTTTGGTCGAACCCTCGTCTTCAGCCGACACCGAACAACCATAGGAGTGTGGGAGAATGCGCGTGCTCATCACGGGGGGAGCTGGCTTCATCGGGTCACACCTCTGCGATTACTTGCTCGAGCGTGGGCATGACGTGATCGCTATGGATAACCTCAGCACGGGTTCCACAGCAAACATCTCCCACTTGGCTGGGCATCGTCACTTTCACTTCATCCATCATGATGTGACCAACTACATCTATGTGGAGGGTGCTCTGGACGCAGTTCTGCACCTCGCCTCGCTCCCGAGCCCAGTTGACTATCTCAACTATCCGATTCAGACCTTGAAGGTTGGTGCACTCGGCACCCACAAGGCGCTTGGGTTGGCCAAGGCAAAACGTGCGCGTTTCTTGCTCGCATCGACGTCTGAGGTGTATGGCGATCCGCTGGTGCATCCGCAATCCGAGGAGTACTGGGGAAATGTCAACCCTGTGGGTCCCAGGGGGGTGTACGACGAGTCAAAGCGGTTCGCGGAGGCGTTGGCGATGGCATACCATCGCTACCATGGCGTGCAGACTCGCATCGTCCGCATCTTTAACACCTACGGCCCTCGAATGCGACTCGACGACGGGCGAGTTGTGCCGAACTTTGTGAAGCAGGCCCTGCTGGGCATGCCTCTGACGGTGTATGATGAGGGTACGCGGACGAGGAGCTTCTGCTACGTGTCGGATCTCGTGGAGGGCATGGTCCGGCTCCTGATGTCTGACGAGGTCTACCCTGTCAACCTGGGAAACCCGAATGAGATGACAGTCCTCGAGTTCGCGCGCGAGGTCATCAAAGCAGTGGGAGGGACCTCGGGCATCACCTTTGTTCGCCCGGCTGATGAGCGCACCAAAGACGATCCGATGGTCAGGCAGCCGGACATCAGCCGTGCCCGCCGTATCCTGGATTGGGAGCCCTGCGTGTCACTTGATGAAGGACTACGAGGAACCGTTGAGTACTTCCGCGCTCGCCTGGCCGTCTCTTGAGCGACTGATTGGGCCTGCGCCAGCGATCCTGGCCCTTGGTGCGGCAGCTGCGGTAGTAGTGGTGCAACTGCCTCTTGCGGCAGCCGGGGTCGTGGTGCTTGCTTGCCTTGTCGTTGCCTGGGTTGCCGCAGAGCCGGCAGCCGGACTTCTGTTCGTCATCGTGGCGGTTCCTTTTGGCTCCGACTACAGCATTCGGGTCGGCGGCGCCAGCGTGGGGGCAACAGAGGCGCTGGTTTGGCTGGTGCTGGCGTCCTGGCTCATGAGCATGGTTGCACACCGCGAGGTGCGACTGAATGCGAGCTGGCTCAGCGTTTCGGTTTCGGTTCTTGTTGCGGGGATGCTCCTCTCGCTCCCCTCTGCAAGCTCTTTGGGGCCTGGTATCAAGGAGATAACGAAGTGGATCGAGATGCTTGGGCTGCTCCTTGCCACCGCCCAGTTGATGAACACGCGTTGGCTGAATGCGCTGATCGCGACCACGCTGCTCACCGGCGTGGTTGCGGCAGGGCAGGGCATCTACCAATTCCTGTTCCAGAAGGGCCCTGAGGCCTTCCTGCTCTTTGACAGATTCATGAGGGCCTATGGAACGTTTGCGCAGCCGAATCCCTACGCCGGCTACCTTGGCCTAGGGGCAGCATTAGCATTTGGAGTCGTGGCGGGTTGTCTCTTTGGCCCCGGTGAGGGGTGGCGGACCCGCTTCATCTGGCTCAGCATGGCCTTGACCGCAGGACTTCTGATGCTCGTGGCTATTGTCATGTCGTGGTCGCGTGGCTCGTGGCTGGGACTGGCAGCGGGTGTTGGCACGATGATGGTCGCGTCAATCAGGTGGCGAAGGCGCGTGCATCTGATAGGTAGCGTTGTCCTGGTGGCTGCGGTCGTGTTGTCGATCGTGAGCCTGAGCGGGGTGCTTGGCGCGATTTCCTCCAGAATGACGGGCCTTGCGTTCCCCCGCGTGCCAGATGTGTTGGGTGCGGAGGTCACAGACGCCAACTTCTCAGTCCTTGAACGCTTGGCGCACTGGCAAGCAGCGGTCGCGATGTGGAGAGACCATTTCTGGCTCGGTGTGGGGATTGGCAACTACGCGGTTGCCTACCCGAGGTACGCACTCCCGATCTGGGATGACGCCTTGGGTCATGCGCACAACTACTACTTGAACATCGCAGCGGAGGCTGGGCTCATTGGTTTGCTGGCGTTTCTTCAGGTCTGGACTGCAGCGATGGTAGGGGCTTGGCGCGCAAGCACAGGACCTCACGGTAGATTTGCAGGTGTGTCCCTAGGGGTACTGGGGGCGCTTGTCTACCTGGGCGCTCACAGCCTCTTCGACAGCCTTTTCGTGCATGGCATCTATCTCCAGGTGGCTATCTTGCTGGGCCTCGTTTCTTACTTGGCACGCGAGGGCGGGTGAGTTGCCTCGGTCACTGAAGCCGCAAGACAGCAGTGGGCGATTTTCGCGGCTATGCCTCGCAATCTCTCGTCTGCCTTTGGCTGGTGACCTCTGCGGCGCACTGCATGCGCGCGGCTCGGAGGTGAAGCGTTTTGTGAAGTTCTCGCTCGTGGGGGCCCTTGGGGCTGTTGTCGATTTCACAGTGCTGAACCTGATGAAGTGGTTGTTCGAGGCCACCGGTGTTGGGGAGGGCCTGAGCCTCGGCATCGAGCCGAGGCAACTACAGCTCATTGGCGCAAACACCATCTCGTTCAGCATTGCTGTCCTCAGCAACTTCACCTGGAATCGGCTTTGGACGTTTCCAGAGTCTCGCGAGCGGCCTTTGGGGAAGCAGCTTGCGCAGTTTGCCGTCGTGAATCTGATCGGCCTGGGAATCAATACACTGCTGCTGGTTGTCCTTGACCGATTTGTGTTTCGAAGCATGGTCAGTGATCGGCTGAGCTATAACCTCGCCAAGGCCGTGGCCATCGGGGCAGTGCTCTTCTGGAACTTTGGGATGAACCGCCTCTGGACATATCGTGGCATCAGATGAGGTAGCAGAGCGCGACGGTGGCGACGGGCATGCGTATTGGGATTGACTACACGTCTGCAGTGAGGCAGCACGGAGGCATCGGCCGCTACACGCGGAACTTGGTTCGTGCATTAATCGGTCTGGATGAGCAGAACCAATACGTGCTGTTCGTGGCTGATCGTAGCAATCGAGCATCCATGGAGCAGTGGCCGGACAATGTTCGAGTGCGGAGGATCCCCTGTTCCGATCGGTGGACCACCTTCATCTGGCAGAGGGTGCGACTCCCCCTGCCGGTCCAGCTTGCGACCGGGCGGCTGGATCTCTTCCATTCGCCGGATTTTGTGCTGCCGCCTGCTGGATCGACCCCGACCTTGCTTACGGTGCACGATCTCTCTTTCCTGCGGGTTCCGGAGTGTTTCGTGCCAGGATTTGCCCACTACTTGGGGCAAGCAGTAACTCGTGCCGCAGCCAAAGCAACGCACATCCTTGCGGACTCGTACAGCACGCGTGTCGACCTGGTGGAACTACTGAAGATCGATGAGGCGCGGATTACTGTGCTCTATCCAGGCGTTGAGGCGCGATTCACGCCAGTGCACGACCCGGTTCTCCTGAGACACGTTCGCGCCACCTACGGCCTGCCGGATCGATTCATCCTCAACATAGGGACCCTGCAGCCGCGAAAGAACCTCGTGTCTCTGATCGAGGCATTTGGGCAAGTTATCAAGAACGCGTCACCGGCTGCAGAGGACCTGCACCTGGTCATTGCGGGCACCAAGGGATGGCAGTACGAAGAGACCCTCCGAGCCGCTGCCCACAGCGCAGTGGCGAATCGCGTCCACCTCCTAGGCTTCGTGAGGGATGATGACCTTCCGGCGCTTTACAGCCTGGCGTCGATCTTCGCGTTCCCGTCGTTGTATGAGGGCTTTGGGTTGCCAGTGCTCGAAGCCATGGCCTGTGGGGTCCCGGTTGTGACCGGAGACAACTCGTCCTTGCCTGAGGTAGCAGGGCGAGCAGCCCTGCTCATTGATGTCAAGAACCAGGACGCGATTGCTGAGGCATTGTTGAGACTGGTGTCGGATTGCGCGCTCCGTGCGAAGTTGGAGGAAGCAGGGATTGAACAATCAAGGGCCTTCACGTGGGAGAGGGCGGCGCGGCAGCTTAAGGAAGTCTACTTTTGGGCGGCGGGGACAGGCGCACCGAACTTCGCATAGTCACTACACAAACTGCGACAGCAGAGGTCACATGCTAGCTTTTGAGAGACGAGGATGCTATGCGAAGCTGTTTTTGTGATTCGGGAGAGGCCCTATGGCTCTGTTCATCTCAGGCGGCGAACGCCACCGCGCGGCGGCGACGTTGAAAACGTGCGACGGCCGGGTAGCGGCAGGTGGGGGCAGGGGGCTGAACTCGCTTCTAATCCTGGGGTGGGCCAGCCTTGCACTTGGAGTCTATGGGACATGGCTGAAAGGCACCGCAGCGGCGCTCAGCCTGAGTGGCTCCGATCTTGGTGAATTCGTCAAATTCCTGCCAGCTGTACGGAGTGGCTCGCTGCTCGTTCACAGGCAGGCGTTCTACCTACCTGTTGCTGCCCTCGTCATTAGCGTGAGCCTATTGGTGGGCTCACACCAGGCCCAGCTTCGTACGGCAGCGCGCAGACTCCTTCTGGCACTTGCCGGATTGGCGAGCCTTCAACTGCTTCCACCCGCCTGGTCCCTCTCCAGTATTCGTACCAGCGAGTTCCGCCTGCAGTTGGCTGTGCTTGGCGCCTGTGCGCTCCTCCTGGCATGCACCAAGTGGCTCATCCGCCTTCCGCCTTACCTCAGAGGCTCGCTGGTAGGACTGGTGTCGCTTGCGAGCGCCGTGCTGCCAGCAGATCAGTTTCGCATGATCATTCCCGAGGCTGCATCCGTGTACGGAAGCACACCCGAGATGGGATGGGGCTTCTGGACAACCGAGCTCGGGCTGATCCTCATCTCGGTTACAGCTCTGGCCCTGGTTCTTCGTGTTGCTAGAACGAAGGGCAACTAGGACCATGGGTTCACACCGGGTATCCAGCTTCAGCCGGCAACACGCGCCAGTGTGGGAGATGCCCCTCGCTGCCGTCGTCCTATTGTTGGGGGCCCTGTTGCGCGCCGGATGGCCACAACTAACCGAGTTCAAGTACGACGAGGCGCGGATGGCGTCACTTGCGCTCGGGATCACTCGCGAAGGGCGATTTCCGCTCGCAGGCGTGCCTTCTTCGGCAGGCTTTGACCATTCACCTATCAGTGTGTACCTCTATGCACCTGCCTTTCTCCTAACACACAGCCCAGTTCCGGCTACCGTCTACAGTGGGGCGGTAGGCCTACTCGTGGTGGCGCTGTGTTTCCGATTCGGTAGGCATTGGCCTGGAGGGAGTATCGCCGGGGCCTTCGCCTCCGCGCTGCTGGCTGCCGCCAGCCCATGGGCTGTCCTCTTCTGCCGCAAGATCTGGCAGGTAAGCTTTGTGCCCACACTTTCGCTTGTCTTCGTCGGATTGGCCGTGTCTGGCCTCGTGATGGGAAAGCGGTGGAGCTTGTGCGGCTGCACTGCTGTCTATGCCATTCTGGCTCAGGTGCATCCTTCGGCGATCTCCCTAAGCCCTGCATTGCTCCTCTGGCTCGTTCTCTTCTGGCGCAAGGGGATGCTTGTTCCTTTGACGGCTGGTGTTGCGCTTGGGGCCTGCACGGCCATTCCGTTCGTTCTGCATCAGACACAGACCGGTTGGAGCATTCTCAACTCCCTGCAAGGATTCAACAATGCGACGTGGGATCTCTCAGCGATACACCTCATCTGGCAGACGGTAACAGGCAAAGGAATCGAAGCACTCGCCGGCGTGGCACGCCCACAGCTGCGGGTTGTCCCGACCATCTCGCCCGTTTTCGCCGCACTCGGCTGGCTCTTGACTGCATCCGCAGCCGGCCTCGGGTGCCGAGCAATCAGTGGATGGCGCCGTCCCGCAAATCATGAAGACAGCCGCGCCGCGAGAATAGACATAATCCTGATCTCCTGGGTGACTGTAGTTGTGCTGGCAAACCTCCGTCACAGTCTCGATCTTCAGCTACACCACTTCGCGATAGCATTGCCGCCCGCCTTCCTGATCATCGGGCGAGCGCTGACGGCCGTGTGTTCCCAGCCACTGAGATCAGACGCGCCGCGTGCTCGTCTTCGCCGGGCGCTGGGCAAGGCGCTCAAGGCTGCAATAGGTGTCCTGGCGGTGACTCAAGTGGCATGCCTATTCCTAATGGGTTCGTTCGTCTCGCGCTACGACACTGCGGGAGGTTTTGGCCGTCCACTAGGCCACTACCTAGAGATCGCAGACACTGTCGTCGAGCGTGCCCGAGATACCTCAGCCGCAGAGGTCCTGGTGGCAGGGCAGGGAAGCTCGCCTATTGTTGATGAGGTACCCGCGATCTTCGATGTGTTGCTCCGCCAGCGGATTGCCTACCGATTCCACGACAACAGAACAAGTGCCGTGTTCCCCATGTACAAATCGGTAGTCCTGATAACACCCGAGCGAGGAGCGGCTGCGTCCTGGTATGGCCTCTGGCCAGAGACGATCCTTGCAGATGGTTTTCGCATGCATACGGGTGATGGCTCCTGGCCTCGGACTGGTCTGCGCCCCATTGTAGGCCCGAGGCTTCTTCAAAACGGCATCGAACTCCAAGCCTTCTCCTGGACTCGGACTGAGACCTCCAAGCTGTGGCTTCTCTGGCAGGTTCTCTGGGAAACGGAGCCTGACTCCCACTTCTTTGTGCACCTGGTGGATGCACAGGCACGACTTGCGGGACAGCAAGACATTCCGGGCGTACCGTCGGAGTACCGGCGAGCTGGAGATCGTGTCCTCACGGTGTTTGACATAACAACGCGAAGCTCTGACACCTCCTCACTGTGGGCTCAGGTTGGCATGTACACTTACCCCGAGCTAGCGGCAATCCCCGTGGTGGATTCGAGTGGGAACCCGGTTGCCAGCGAAGTGAGGCTTGGGCCTCTGGAGGCACAGCCAGGCTCTGGGCAGCCGTGAGGGCAGGCCGCGGGCTTGGGTCGGGGGAGTGGCTGCGCTTGGCCATCTCCCGAGTTCCAACGCGCTTATGCTTTGCACAATTGACATTGTGCATACCTCACTCGCAGCGACCACGGGAGAATACCCTGCCAGGTATAAGGAAAGGAGATGCACAATGCCAAACCGTCTAGCCAACGAGCCAAGTCCTTACTTGCGCCAACACGCACTCAATCCAGTGGATTGGTTTCCCTGGGGCGATGAAGCATTGCTCAGAGCGCGGTCTGAAAACCTCCCCATCTTCCTCAGTATCGGCTACTCTGCGTGCCATTGGTGCCATGTGATGGCACACGAGTCTTTCGAGAACGAAGAGGTCGCAGCGCTCCTCAACTCCCGCTTCGTCTGCATCAAGGTTGACCGACAGGAACGGCCCGACCTCGACAGCATTTACATGGCAGCAGTACAGGCGCTCACAGGCGGCGGCGGATGGCCGATGTCCGTGTTCCTCACGCCTGAGGGAGAACCTTTCTACGGAGGCACGTACTTCCCGCCGACTCCGCGACACGGGTTGCCCTCGTTCACCCAAGTGCTCCTCGCTGTGGCAGGTGCTTGGCGGGATCGCAGGCAAGAGATCACCACAGCTGGCCGGCATCTGGTTTCTGCAATTCGCGAACAGAATGGACCTACTGCTGGGGAGATCGGCAAAGGGATCGAGTTCGACACACTCCGCCAAGCCTTCGGGAAGCTCAGCGCCTCCTTCGACTGGAAGCATGGAGGCTGGGGCAGTCCACAGAAGTTCCCCCAGCCCATGGTCCTGGAGTTTCTCCTTCGCTATCACAGACTGACACAGGACTCCACAGCCCTTGATCTGGTGACCCGAACCCTCGACACGATGGCTCGAAGTGCTCTCTATGACCAACTGGGCGGCGGATTTCACCGCTATTGCGTAAACCAGGACTGGTCGGTACCCCACTTCGAGAAAATGCTCTATGACAACGCACAACTGGCGCGTGTCTACTTGCATGCCTGGCAGATCACCGGTGAGGAGCTCTACCGCAGTGTCGTAGAGGAAACGCTCGACTGCGCGGTCCGCGAGATGACAGATCCCCGAGGAGGTTTCTTCTCGGCACAGGATGCTGACAGTGAGGGCGAAGAGGGCAAGTTCTTCGTGTGGTCACTCGACGAAGTCAAACGACTCCTTGATCCAGACGCCACCCGCTTTGCTGCGGCCTACAGCCTGACGCAAGAAGGCAACTTCGAGGGTCGGAACACCATGCGGTTCCTTGGGCCACTGGCCGATCGACGCACGTTCTCAGCTGCGCGACGACGCCTATTGGAAGCTCGAGAGAACAGGATCCCGCCGGCGCGCGACGAGCAGGTCGTGACTTCCTGGAATGGGCTGATGCTGGCTGCGTTTTCTGAGGCAGCACGAGCCATGGCCCGTGAGGACTATCGCGGGGTTGCCGAGCGCTGCGCCGGCTTCCTGCTGACTGACCTCTGGGTCGGCGGGCGGCTATCACACACTTGGAGAAACGGGGTCAGGAAGCCATACGGCTTCCTGGCTGACTATGCCTGTCTTCTTGAGGGTTTGATCGAGCTCTATCAAACGACTTTCCATGAGCACCTGGTGCCGGCGATGGTGGATTTGGCCGACACTGCGACTGCCCTCTTTGGTGATGAGGACGGAGGATTCTACGACGGAAGCCGCGATGACCAAGAGCTCATTGTGCGGCCGCGCGATCTGCAAGACAACGCAGTACCGTCTGGCAGCGCAATGGCGACAAGTGCACTTCTGCGCCTCGGGGAACTCACGCGCTGCGAGCGTTATGTCAGCCTGGCGGCGAACGCGCTCTCGCCCATGCAGCCATCAATGGCCCGATATCCCCTGGCCTATGGGCAGTGGTTGCAGGCGCTGTGCTTTGCCTCGGCCCCCGTGCACCAAGTCGCAATTGTCGGCAGCGCCCGCAGCACGGAAGCTCAGGCTCTTCTCGAGATCGCTCGCTCAGGGTTCAGGCCGTTTCAGGTCGTGGCGTTTGGCCAACCCTCTGAGGAAGCCGCAGTACCCCTTCTTGACGGGCGAAGCCTGGTCGAAGGCAGAGCGACGGCCTATGTCTGCTCTGGCCCCGTCTGCCTGCCACCCGTATCTGACGCTGCGGATCTGCTCATCTTGCTGGACAGGCGCCAAGCGACCGTGGAAGACCAAGACATGCTGCCCCAAAGAGATGACTATGCCGGCTGAAGGGACACCGGCGAGGCACTGACCTTGCCCTAGGGGGGGCGGCCTGCGGAGAACACCACAAAGGGGCCGGCATCAGGCTGCGCCGGCCCCTGAATCACCAACTACAGCGAATTACCTTGCACCGTATCCAGGGCCTTCTTCGTAAAACGCCCGATTCTCAGCGATCGAGCCCTTGTGCTCATCAGGCACCTCATCCTCGGGGAAGATCGCATCCTGGGGACACTCCGGCGCGCAGGCGCCGCACTCGATGCAATCGTCCGGATGGATGTAGTACTGCTTTCCCCATCTCGGGTCGCCTTCCGGCCCAGGAGTGATGGCCTGGACCGGGCAGATCTCCGCACAGGCCCCATCTCGGATGCACAGGTCAGTGATGACGTACGCCATGTTTTCCTCCTCTGGAAAGATTGATATGGAGTGTACCATCTCCCAGGCTCAAGTCAAGTGACAGCGGTACCTGCGATTGCACGCTGATCGTCCTGGTGATAGAATCTCCTCAGAAAGAGGTGGTCGTTGAGTCTTAAGGCCAGAACACCCATCGTCGAGCGCGACGATAGTTATGCAATTGAGTTGGGAAGCGGTCAGGCTCCGCAAGAGCGCGACCGCCTGACCGACCAGGCGATGGTGATTGCCTACGACATCATCAGTTCAAAGCCCCTTCGGTGGCGCCTACGCGCGATCTTCTTTGACCGAGGCCACTGGACACGGTCCGGCGCCAGACGCTGGTGGGCAGCTCACCAGATAAGGCTTCTCGGACATGACGAGCTTGAGACTGCTGTGCCCGAGGTGTGCCGTGCCTACGAGGCGCCTTCACACTCACTGCCGGCGATCCTGCTCTGTCACCGTAACACCCCAATGCGCAGCGCCCGCCAACAGATCTCGGAACTGGGACCTTCCCTCCAACGAAACCCCTCGCAGTTGCGGCACCCCAACACCTGACCCAGTCGGTCAGTCTCCTATGAACGCGACAGACGTCGAGTCTGCCATCAGGACCACCACCTTTCTCACAGGGCCGCCAGGCGCTGGCAAGACGTCACTGGGTGTCAGCCGACTGCGGTACCTTGCCGGGGTAGGCATCCCGGGCGAGCAGATACTCGTCCTCGTTCCACACAGAGCGTTGGCTTCGCCGTACTACGAAGCGATCTGGAGTCCGCAGTTTCCGGCCGGTCATCAGATCGACGTCGCTACGATTGGCGGCCTGGCGCGCCGAAGCATTGAGCTGTTCTGGCCTCTGTTGAGGCGCGAGGCAGGATTCGGCAGTTCCCCTCCGCAGCCGCGCTTCCTAACCCTGGAGACAGCTCAGTACTACATGGGGCAAGTTGTCAAGCCCTACCTTGAGGCAGGTGCGTTCGACGGTGTCACGATTTCTCGTGCTCGGTTGGCGAGCCAGGCCATCGACAACCTTAATAAGTCAGCTGCTGTGGGCTTCCCAATGGAGGAGATTGCCGCCAGGCTGGGACGCGCTTGGGCAGGAGAATCGGCGCGACTCCGGCTGTTCGAGCAGGTCCAGTCCGCGGCCACCGCCTTTCGGGCAACCTGCCTCGCTGCCGGGCTCCTTGATTGGTCTCTTCAGATCCACCTCCTCATGCAGCACCTGCTGCCTCTGCCCCAATTCCGCCGGTACATGCTGAGCGGATATCGCCACCTCGTTGCTGACAACGTGGAAGAGGACATCCCCGCAACACACGACTTGCTCCGCCTATGGCTTCCCCTTACCGAATCCGCACTCGTCATATGCGACCAGGAAGGCGGGCACCGCATCTTCTTGGGCGCCGACCCATCCGGAGCGTTGGCTCTTGAACAGGCCTGCCGCAATCGTGTGACGATACGAACCTCGCACGTAGCATCACCAGCCATGGTCGCTTTGGCCAGACACCTCTCGGGCCAACCAATCGGCGAAAAGGCGACGCCCGAGCTGGCCAGACAGGCGCTTGTACTGCCGCCGGACTCGATACGCTTTCATCCGCAGATGCTCGATTGGGTCGCGCTTGAGATTGGTCGGCTTATCTCGGAGAAGGGGGTGACTCCATCAGAGATCGCAGTTTTGGCCCCCTTTGTCGGAGACGCTCTTCGCTTCTCGATGGAAGAGAGGATGGCCCGCTACGGCGTAGCTATTCAGACCCACCGCCCGTCGCGCCAGCTTCGCGAGGAGCCGGCGGTCCGTTGCCTACTCACCCTCGCCAAGTTGGCCCATCCCGCATGGAGGCGTCCACCGCCGCCCGAAGACTTTGCGCACGCCCTCAGCCAAGCAATCGAGGGAATGGATCCTGTCCGCGCATGGCTCCTGGCAGCGCATGCCTACAAAAGGCCAGAGGGCAAGCCACGCCTGGTTCCCTTTGACCATCTCAGCCCAGTCCTACAGAAACGCGTCAGCTACGTGTTGGGCGGGCGCTATACGGACCTGGTGGACTGGCTTGGCCAGTATGCGCTGTCGGTTCAGCCAGGGTCCAGCGCCCAGACCCTGAGGTCGCAAGAGGAGCCTCTGGACCACTTCCTGAGCCGGCTATTTGGCGAGGTCCTCACGCTGCCGGGCTTCGGCTTCGACAAAGATCTGCTTTCGGGTGCGGCTGCAGCAGTACTGGTCGAGTCTGCCCATCACTTCAGGCAGGTAGCCCCAGGCCCCAACTCCGGGGGCCTGGGGCCGGTCGACCCAGGGCTCGAGTATGTCGACCTGGTCGAGCAAGGCGTGATTGCAGCGCAATACACCTCCAGCTGGCAGATGAAACCTGAGGCGAAAGCGATACTCCTGATGCCTGCATATACCTTCCTGATGATGAATAGGCCCGTGAACTTTCAGTTCTGGCTGGATGCAGGAAGCCTTGCTTGGCATGAGCGTATCTTTCAGCCCCTAACTCACCCGTATGTCCTTCAGCGCAATTGGCCAGATGATGCCACCTGGACCGACGGTGACGAGGTGCGCTCCCGAGACGCCGCTCTGGCACGACTCGAATTGGGGCTTTGCCACCGCTGCCGAGAGAAAGTGTACTTGGCGTATTGTGATCTCAACGAGCGCGGCCATGAGCAACATGGTCCGCTGCTCTTGGCCGTACAGCGCTTGCTGCGCCACCAGGAGGCCCCACGCCCATGAGCCAGTTCCGGCCCCGGACAAGCCAAGCGGCGGTGATTTCGTATTCCGGCGGCAGAATGGGTGTCTCAGCCGTGCCTGGGAGCGGCAAGACCCACACGCTGGCGGAGCTTGCAGCGAGATTGGTCGCAGAGTCCATCGGAGATGGCGAGGAAGTACTGGTTGTCACCCTTGTGAATTCAGCTGTTGACAACCTCAAGAGCCGAATCGATGACGCGATCAAGCGCCGCGGTTTGCTCCCCGGGTTTGGCTGCCGAGTCAGGACTTTGCATGCCTTATCCCACGACATTGTCCGGGAACGACCGGGTTTGGTCGGCCTATCCGAGGACTTCGAGATCGTTGACGAGCAAGCAGCCGAACTCATAATGCGGGATGCCACGAATGAATGGCTCGCCGCCCACCCTGGTGCTGCCGACGCCTACCTCCTGTCAGGATTGAGTGACAACCGCATCGAGTGGGTCAGGAAGGGCCCTTGGTCACGACTTGTGCACAAGTTGGTGTCCGCCTTCATCAAACGCGCCAAAGACTCTCAGATCACACCGGGCAAGCTTGAAACCCAGATGGATCTGTTCGCACGCACCTACCCAGCCATACAGCACTCGCCCCTCTTCGAGCTTGTTACGATGGCGGCTACTGTGTACTCGGACTACCAGCGCAGCCTGGCCCATCAGGGTAAGGTCGATTTCGACGACTTGGTTCGACTCGCCCTGGTTGCCCTGCAAAGCGACGCCGAGTATCTCGAGCGCCTTCAGCGACGCTGGCCCTACGTTCTGGAGGACGAGGCGCAAGACTCGAGCATGCTGCAGGAGGCGATTCTGGAACTGCTCTCTACCCGGTCCGGGAACTGGGTGCGCGTAGGTGATCCGAACCAAGCTATCTACGAGACGTTCACAACAGCCAAGCCTGATTTGCTTCGGGACTTTCTGGACAACCTGGGCGATGGCCGGCATATCTCGCTGCCTGTTTCGGGTCGCTCCCAGCCCGGCATCATCCGGTTGGCCAATCACCTGGTAGATTGGGTGCGCAGCGAGCATCCACTGGGTGAGGCACGCGGGGCCCTCACCGCTTCCCACATCAGCCCTGCTCTTTCCGATGACCCTCAGCCCAACCCGCCTACTGACCTGACTGCAATCCAACTGCACACTGAGAGGATGACCCCTGCCGAGGAGCTGCACTTCATCACTGACCGTCTGGAGAGCTGGGCAGAGGAGCAGCAAAGGTTCGGTGAGGCGAACGGAGAGACGTGTGCTGTGCTCTCGCCGACCAATCAACGAGGAGCTGAGTTGGTTGGTCTTCTAAAACAGAGACAGATCCCTTATGTAGAGCTCCTACAATCGACTACCGCCACTCGAGAGACAGCTGGCGCGCTCGGTCGCTTGCTCCGGTGCCTCGCCGACCCCACCTCCCCTGGCAAGCTTTCATCCGCGTTTCGCGTCTGGCGAAAAGCCGATCGCGGCCAGGCGGAGGCCGACGCACGTGTCGAGAAGTGTGCTCGTCTGATCGCCTCGTGCCAGCATCTCGAAGCCTATCTGTGGCCAGGCTCTGACCAGGATTGGCTGGCACGGCTGGCCGCGGCACTTCCTCCAGAGGATTTGGCGCTTCTCACTGGATTCCGCGAAGCGGCGCGCCGGTGGCACCGCGCAGCTGACCTGCCTGTCGGGCAACTGGTACTTGCGCTCGCTGGCGAGGTTTTCACTGAGCCGCCCGAGCTGGCCCTTGCATACAAGCTGTCTCTCTTGCTGCAAGACGACGCAGAGACCCATCCTGAGTTTCGCCTGCCCCAACTGGTTCAGGATCTGGAAGCCATCGCCCGAAACGAACGCCGTTTTCTGGGCTTTTCAGACAACGACAGTGCTTTTGTGCCGCCCCGGGGCAAGGTAACCGTGACCACATTGCACAAAGCTAAGGGACTCGAGTGGGATCGCGTCTTTCTCATCGCCGTGAACAACTATGACTTCCCATCTGGCCAATCTCACGACGACTATCGTGACGAGCCCCCCTATGTGCAGGGCCGCCTGAACCTGCAAGAGGAGAGCCTCGCCCTGCTGGAGACGCTGGCTTCAATCGGCACTCAAACGCCGCTTGTTCTCCCAGCCGAAGGAGAAGCAACTCGCGACGCTCGCATCAGGTATGTGGCCGAGCGACTGCGGCTTCTCTATGTTGGTATCACCCGTGCAAGAAAGGCACTCACGATTACTTCCAACAGTGGAAAGCGGTCAGGTGGGATCATGCAGCCGGCCACCCCCCTCCTGGCACTGGAGTCGTACTGGGCAGCCGAGCTTGCCGGAAGGGAACACCTATGAGTGAGGCAATTCAGTTCAGCCAAGCAAGCTTACAGGACTATGTCGATTGCCCGAGGCGCTACCAGTTGCGCTATCGACTCATGTTGCCGTGGCCGCCAGGTCGTTCGAGCATCTCACGAGAGGCAGAACAACATCTACTGCGCGGCGCTGCTTTCCATCGCCTCATACACCAGCACTACTGTGGGATCGAGACGGCGCGGCTTGGAGTCGAAGCCGCGTCTGACCCGGTGCTGCAAAAGTGGTGGGAGACCTTTCTTCAGCACCCTCCTGCAGGCATCCCGACTGCGTATCGACGAGCTGAGGCGGTAGTGTCGGCGCCTGTGGCTGGCCACCGGCTGGTCGCCCGCCTTGACCTAATCGCCATTGAACCAAGTGCGAAAGCAATGATCGTGGACTGGAAGACCTCCATCACGAAGCCCGCTCGCTCAGTTCTAGAGCAGCGGGTGCAGACCCGGGTCTATCAATACCTGGTAGCTGCGGTGCCGCTTGGGGGGGCCAACTCCGCGCTCGAACCAGAGCAGATCGAGATGGTCTACTGGTTCTGCGAATTCGACGGATACAGTGAGTGCCTCTCGTACAACTCCCTGAGATTCGCTGACGACGAAGCCTACCTTGCCTCGCTGGCAACTGAGATTGCCGGTCGTGGCAACGAGGTATGGCCACTGACCCCCTGTGAGGAACGGTGCCTTTGCTGTGACTACCGGTCGCTGTGTGGGCGCCGAGATTGCCTGGACTTGGAGATCGACGACATGGACCTTTACGTTGTCGAGGCCGAACCCGATATTGAGCAGATTATCGAAGCGGTCTTCTGAGCGAGCTTGAGGCGGCGCAGCGCGTTCTCGGCGCTCCCTGGCCGTGCCGAGAAGCTTGGCCTGCGCGTTTGTGCAGTTTGACAGACGTCACCATCTCGCCTACACTCCAGGCGTCATGCGCGAAGATGCACGGGTTGACTTACACACGCATTCCTTCTTGAGTGATGGCGCTCTACTACCCAGTGAACTGCTTCGCCACGCGGTGGTGCGCCGCTATGGCGCGATTGCCATTACCGACCACGTGGATGCCTCCAACCTAGCCTCTGTGTTGCGGCAGCTTCTGCTACTCCAGCGGGACGGCCTCACCGGTCGGGAGCTCGCCTTCATACCCGGCGTCGAGATCACGCATGTCTCGCCCAGCCTGATTGCCCCGCTTGCCAAGAAGGCACGACGACTCGGCGCCAGACTGGTGATCGTGCATGGCGAGACACCGGTTGAACCCGTTGAACCTGGCACCAATCGCGCCGCCGTAGCCTGCCCAGACGTAGACATCCTGGCGCACCCAGGGTTCATTTCCCAGGAGGACGCGGAACTCGCCGCCGCGCATGGTATTGCGCTCGAGATCTCCGCAAGGAGCGGTCACTGCCTCACAAATGGCCATGTGGCTCGGATAGCCCGTGTCTCCGGAGCAATGCTGGTCGTCAATACAGACACTCACGCGCCGTCGGACATGCGAGACCAGCCTGCAGCACGCATAGTCGCGAGAGGGGCAGGCCTGAGCGATGCAGAGGCCGATGCTGCCTTAATCACCAACGCGTGGTTGCTCGTATCTCGCGCAATCCGCCCTGCGGTACAACAAGTCTAGAGGAATCGACTTCACAGCATGAGTCCCTTTCAGAACGTCCCGATCACCTGCCCAAGCTGCCGTACTCGCTCCGTAGCGCAGATAGCCAGTTTCATTGATGCAGCCATCGAGCCGGAGGCGAAATCGATGCTGCTTTCGGGCCAGCTGAATGTGGCTGTTTGCCCACAATGCGGGCATGCAGGGATGCTCGCCACCCCCCTGCTCTATCACGACGCTGACAAGGAGCTGCTCTTTACCTTTGTGCCATCTGAGTTGGGAGCCTCTGAACTCGAGCAGCAACGCATGTTCGGCGAAGCCACAAGCCGGATTATCTCCTCGCTCCCAGCCGAGCAGCGCAAGGCCTATTTGCTGCAGCCGCGCAGCTTTCTTCGCCTGGAAGCCATGGTTGAGGCGATCCTTGAGGCCGACGGCATCACACCCGAGATGCTTGCAGCGCAGAGGGCCAGGGTCGCCCTCCTCGACCGCCTGCTTCGCACGCCTGGGGAGGAAGCCCGGCGATCCATCGCGGAAGAGAACGACAAAGAGATCGACTACGACTTCTTTGAGCTTCTGAGCCTCAACATCGAGATGGCCAAAGGCACAAGGCAGCCCCAGGCCATTCAGCAGCTGACGGGACTACGTACGGAGCTGATGCAGTGGACCTCTCAGGGGAAGGAATTGGCGGCCCGTGACGAGGCCATCCAAAGCTTGGGTCAAGAGGTCACCCGCGAAGGGCTGCTCGAGAAGCTGATCGACGCGGCTTTGGCCGAGCAAACCGTCAAGATCGAGACCATGGTCGCGATCGCCCGTCCAGTCATCGACTATGTCTTCTTCCAGCAGCTGTCTGAGCACATCGGATCCCTGGAGCAGCAAAGGAAGTCAGAAGAAGCACGCAAACTCAGGACCCTTCGGCAAGCCATCCTTCAGCAGACGGCGGAGATTGACCTGCAAGCCCAGAAAGAAACGGAGGAAGCGGCCCAATTCTTGCGGCTGGTGGCCTCCAGCGAAGACCCTGAGTCCATCCTCCGCGCCAACGGGGATCAAGTAGACGAGCTCTTCCTCAACGTTCTCATGGCCAACTTGCAGGCGGCCGAGCGCGAAGGGAAGGGTGCCGCAGTCGCCAGGTTTCTTCGTGTGCGCGATGCCGTCATGCGATTGATCCAGGATAGCCAGCCACCCGAGATACAGTTCGTGAACCAGCTCCTATCCGAAGACTACCCCGACGGGACGCGCGCCGCCCTGGAAGCGAAGCGCGGTCAACTGGACGACAGGATGCTCGGCATCATGGCTGCCGTCCGAGAGAACCTGTTGCGTCAAGGCCAAGAGCAAGCCGCAAACAGACTCTCCGAGATCGAAGCGCAGGCAAAGATAGTTCGGATCGGGCTCTGATGCCCGAGAAAACACACCTGAGGGAGGTCACGTACATGAAGCGCGCCTATCGATGTCTTTCACTGGCTTTGTTCCTTGTCATGGTGGCAGGGCTGACCCTGATGGCACCATCGCCGGGCCCAGCAGCTGCACAGCCGTCGATCGTTTCTGCGGTCAGCGACTGGGTGGTTGCCCGGTTCCAGTACCGCGACCAGGCAGCCCTGGATGCCGTGGCAAGCCAATTGGACGTCTGGGAGGTACACCGGGATGGGCAGTACGCACTGGCAGCTGTCTCTCCTGACCAGTACCGGTGGCTTGCTGAGCTTGGCTACGGGCCTTCCGTGGACGGTGCCAAGACGGAACTCCTCTACACCAATGCGGCACTTGACCCACGCTTCTACTACTATGACAACTTGAACTACAACCCCAACAACCGCTACCTGGTGGACTTTTTGCAGAGCATCAACGCGCAGTACCCTGACCTGACGGAGGTCATCAATGCCGGACCCACCTGGGAGAACCTGCACTGGATCCACCCACGGAGCATCTATGTGCTGCGCATTACGAACGAAGACCCGAGCTTTGGCTCCATCAGTGATAAGCCGGCGTTCTTCATGCACGCAGAGATCCACGCTCGAGAAGTAGCCACGCCGGAGCTGGCCATTCGCTACATCAAGTACCTGACAACAGGCTATAACGGACTGGGCGGGTATGCCATCGATCCCGATGCCACGTGGCTCGTCGACCACAATGTCGCCTACATCCTTGTGATGGCCAATCCCGATGGGCGCGCGGTCAACGAGGTCGACATCAACGCGTACCGCCGCAAGAACATGGACAGCGACGATGGCTGCACCGATCCCTACTCCTTGGGCGTCGACCTGAACCGCAACTCCAGCTTCAAGTGGGGCTGCTGTGGAGGGTCCAGTGGCAGCCCCTGTTCGGAAACGTATCGTGGCCCGACCAGAGGGGGAGAGCCCGAGACGCTGGCTTTCCAGACGCTATTCGCCTCGGTGATGCAAGACCAAAACGGCAACAACGGCGACGACGAAATCCCACCTGCGGCGCCCGAGGATGCCACCGGCACGTTCCTATCGCTGCACAGCTACCAGGACGAGATCCTGTGGCCATGGGGGTTTGGTGGGAATGCGCCCAATGGCGCCCAGTTACAGACCATCGGCCGGAAGCTGGGATACTACTCAGGGCTGACTCCAACGCAGTTTCTCTACACTGTCGACGGGGACACCTATGACTGGACCTATGGCAAGTTCGGGATCGCCTCGTTCCTTTATGAGGTTGGCCCTGCGTACGGCAGCTGCGGTGACTTTTTCCCATCGTACGGCTGCATCGACGGTATCGACGGGATGCCACGGGCCTTCTGGAATGAGATGTGGGACTCGTTCCAGTACCTGCACAAGATCGCTCGCACGCCCTACATGACCAGCTATGGCCCCGACGCCCAGAGTCTCGCTGTGAGCCCTGCCTCGGTGCCGCAAGGTACCCCGGTGCAGCTCACGGCCAACATTGCGGACCACCGTTACAGCAGCGATCCCAAGACCAATGTCGCCGCCGCCGAGTACTTTGTGGACACGCCGGGGGCGGACGGGACCGGGATTCCCATGACGGCAAGCGACGGAAGTTTCGGTGGACTGACTGAGAACGTCCTGGCAACGGTCGACACATCGAGCCTGGCGGTTGGCACGCACTACATTCTCGTGCACGGCAAGGGCGCGAACAACTACTGGGGCCCCTTAACCGCTATCTTCGTTGAGGTCACCGAGCCCGAACCGACTGGCACTGTCCACGTACACGCAATGAAGATCACCTACCGGAGCGCCTTCGTGGGCTATGCGATCAGCGGACTCGTCAAGGTCCTCGACCAGGAGAACCTGCCCGTAGGCGGTGCCGTCGTAAGCGGCATCTACACCCTACCGAACGGTTCCACGAAGCCGGCACAGGCGACGACGCTGTCGACCGGGCTCGCGCTCCTCAAGCTCAAAGGCCTGCAGACCGGCACGTACGAGCTCTGCGTGACCGATATCGCCAAGTCGGGGTACACCTACGACCCAGACCAGAACCGGATCACCTGCAAGGACCTTGTGATCCCCTAGCCTAGATTGGCCGGCGGCGGCCTCGCGCCCGCCCGAAACTCAGGGGACGGTCCCTCGGGCCGTCCCCTTTTCTTTGTGACGGGTCCTTGCCCTGTCAACGGGCGGCATTCTCCAGCCTGAAACCGTGACCGCGAACGGTCACTATGTAGTGCCCACCAGGATCCGCTTCGGCGAGCCTCTCCCGCAGTCGGCGAGCGAGTGCGTCAATCGCCTGCTCAGAAATCCCTTCCCGATCGTCTTCGGGCCAGACTGCCTCCACAATCTGATCCCTACTATAGACCTTCCCGGGTTCTTGGTGCAGCAACTCCACTAGCCTGTACTGGGCGAGCGAAAGCGGAGGTTCTACCTCTTTGCCAGCGACCCAGACGCGCTTTCGTTCGTGGTCCAGCCGCAGGCCATGCGACTCCTCTTCTGCGGGCAGAGGAGCAGTTGCGCCAGCGGCAACCCAAGCGAAGCGGCAGCAGAGTGCGATCTGCACCTCGTCGTCGTTCTTCAGCACGTGCTGCCCCGTGATCTCCTGACCATTCACGAACGTCCCGTTCTTGGAGCCCAGATCCTCCAGCACGTAGTGATCGCCGTCCTGGCGGACACGGGCGTGCCGCCGCGAAACCTGGCGGTCGTTGATGACGACATCACAATCGTCAGCACGTCCGATGATTATCTCGGGCCGATCGACCCAGACGCTCTCGTGAGCCGCAGGGCCTTCCAGCCTAAGCAGCATTGGCGTCTCTTCAGGCATTGCAGCACCTCCTAGCCCTCAGCGAACGCAGAACCGATCGAATTGACATGACGACCTTTCTGCGCTAAGCTGGTCTGGGAATTCTCAATCACTGTCTGCATGGAGCCACCACTTGGCCCGCACTCTCTCTCAGGGAACGCTCCTCCGAGAGCGATATGAAATCGTCGAGTTGGTTGGGCGGGGTGGCATGGGCGCCACCTACCGTGCCAGAGATCTCCGCCTGGAAGGTCGCTATTGCGCGGTCAAGGAAGCCATCCCGGACTCGGACGCCAACCTGGATGAGCTTCGGCAGACACGGGAGCAGTTTTACCGGGAAGCCAGCACGCTCGCCCGGCTCGACCATCCCAACCTGCCCAAAGTATCCGACTACTTCTCTCTCGACGACCGCGACTACCTCGTAATGGATTTCGTTCCCGGGCAGGACCTCCACGAGCTGCTCACCGCGTCGATGCATGAGGGCCAGCCGCTGCCTGAAAAAAGGGTGCTCGAGTGGGCCGCACAATTGTGCGACGCACTCGAGTACATGCACAGACAGGACCCACCCATTCTACATCGAGACATCAAGCCCAGCAACATCAAACTTACCCCAGCTGGTCAAGTCAAGCTAGTCGACTTTGGACTGGTCAAACTTCTCGCGTCAGATGACGAGCGCACCATCACCGTCGTACAGGGCCGCGGATCGGTGCAATACACTCCGCTGGAGCAATACGGCCGAGACGGAAGCCATACCGATGCCCGCTCTGATGTCTACTCGCTGGCAGCCACGCTCTATCATCTTCTGACTGGCCGTCCCCCCCTGGATGCGAAGTCCCGCTTTCTGAAGCCGTCCGCCATGCCGTCGCCCCGGACCCTCGTTCCCACACTCTCACCCCAAACAGAACACGCAGTGCTGTGGGGCCTGAGCATGCACCCCGACGAACGCCCCGGCTCGATTGCCGAGCTCCGCGCGGACCTCCTCGCGCCAAGTGCCCTGAGCCGTGCGGTTGCCCGAGCCTTTGACCAGGAACAAGCCATTGCCCAGTTCTTCCGCGGCAACGCTGCACTGGTCGGATTCCTGGCGGCACTTCTCCTGATGGCTGCACTCGTAACCGCGCGACCGGCAACACTTCAGCCTCAGGCACCTTCTACCCTGCCTGAGGCGACAGCCACCCTGTCGACTCCCCCCGCGCCAACACCGGGGCGCATGGGCACTCGCAGTCTGGCGCCGATCCTGGTGTGGCCCACACCCCCTTCCCTCACGCCAGAGTGACGCCCCCCTACCGCCGTCGGAGGCGCCGGCTCCTCAGCCAGGGGATGGCGACGAGTGGCAAGATGCCACACGTCAGCCCGATCAGGAGTCCTCTGACGCCCGCCGGAAGTGGCCCGAGAAACGCGGTGCCCGGAAGCCCAAGGCCGTAGACCAGGTATCCAATGAGCCCGCAGACTCCGCTCCAGAGTGCTAACCTCAGAGGTGGGTTCCAGCGCCTCGCCTCCAGCTTTGCCCTCTCCGCCGTAGCCCGAACCACTCCTGCAGCGCCGGCCATTCCAGCAAGTGCCAATACCAGGTCAGGCCATCGAAGACGTGGTTCAGGCGGCAGGGGCTCTTGTTCTGCTCCCACTGTGCCCGGGGTCCCAGGCGTCGGCGAGGGCGTGGGCTCGCTTGTCGGCGATGGGGATGGGGTTGGGCTCGGCTCGGGCGTAAAAGTGGGCGCCGGGGTTGGCGTGAGAATCTGTGAAACGCCGCCTGACAGGCGCACCACGAGCGGAATGGAGGTCTTGGCCGGATCGCTCGTGGCGGTGATCTGCAACTCCCCTTCCCTCTCCAAGGTTATGGTCGCGCTCGCCACGCCATTCACCGTATAAGCTTCCATCTGACCGCCGAGGCCCACACCCTGGTAGACGAACTGGAACACAACGACCGACAAGTCGGGCACCGCGTTTCCGTTTCGGTCGCGGATCACGCTGGTGCGAACGTTCAAGGGGTCACCGACCTGCAGGTTGAGTGGCTCCGGCGTCTCTTTGGCTGAAACCGGCCTCTCTTCAGGCAATACCTGGATGACCTGTCCCGGATCTGGTGAGAGCTGCCTGTTCAGATCATAGCCGACCCCCTCCACGGTCACGGGTGCCTTTCCAGTAGGAGTGAACTCTAGGAAGAGCGCGCGAATCGAGGCCTCGATCGCGGCTTCGGTCTTGCCGTAAAGCCCATAATAGGCTGTCAGCTTACTGACCTCAGTCGTGTCCAGGTAATACGGCGCTTGATAGGCAAGCACGATGAGCTTCTGCGTATCTGGTGTGGATGCATACTCGCGCAGGAACAGCTTCAGGGCAGACGAGCTTGGCTCAGGCCCCGGCGCGTGGTCCAGCATACCAAAGACGATCAGCCCGGCTTCCTTCAGGTACGCAGCCAGATCCGGCTTTCCACCACTCAAGTAGCTCTGCAACTGAGCAAAGGTGAAGGAGCGAATCTGCTCAGCAGACACCTGGCCTGTCGCCTGAGGCCCATATAGCCTAAGAAGGGTATCCCGGATGCGGTTAGGGTCGAGTAGGTAGAAGGGAGGGCACAACTCGCACTCCTGTGCCTCCCGTGCATCGGTAAAGATGAGGATAGACTCGTCGGCTCTGGGAGCCCGAGGCATCCGAAGAGCGAGTTCGTCTCTTGACGGATAGAGCAGCGTGGCTGCCAGTTGCGCCACTGCGGCAGTCCGTGCCTGCGATGCTCCCAAGTCCCCCAAGCCGCCTTCGTCGACCGAGCACGACTCGATCTCGAAACTGGGATACAGGCGCATTTTTAGCTGCAGAATTCGACGCACGGCTTGGTCGACGCGCCCTCGAAATGCTGCATCACTGTCATAGCGGCTCCGGAAGAAGAGGATGGTGTCTTCCACATTCCGCGTCTGCTGGTCCCAGGAGTCTGTCAGTGAGAACCGAGTCAGCTGCAGCACGTCGTTTCCCGCCTGGAACGCATCGAGTGCTATCTGCTTGTGAGGGAATGTATCGAGGTTAGGCGAGAAGTACCTCCGGATTGCCGGCACACCCAATGAGTCACTGACAAGCAGCCCTCCGTTCAGCCGCCAAGGGGCGATCTCTTCCTGGCTAAGGATCTGCTCCAGGCCTTGCGCATGAAGGCTGATGGGAGGTGTCACGTACCGGATGTTTCCCTGGAAGCCTCGGTAACGTATGTGGGCGGTCATCAGGCCATCCGTGGTATCGGTCAGCACATCGGTTCCTGTGACCGCAAAAAAGGGAGGCAGCTCGATCAGCCGCAGGTCCTGAAGGGATTTGTCGACTGTTGCTACTTCCTCTTCCAAGCTGCGGTCACTCGCACCGAGGCCCGGTAGGTGCTTTGCCACAGTTGCCACGCGCCAGTTGCTGCCTTCATGGACACCGGCGATATACGCCCTTCCCATCTGCCCCACCCAGTATGGGTCCCCGCCAAAAACGCGTGTGCCCAGATTGTCGCCCGTGCTGGAGCGTGGCTCGGCCATGACATCAAGCGATGGTCCAAGCAGCATGTTCACCCCTACTGCAGCAAGCTCTTGGCCCACAACTCGTCCGATGTCCGCGGCCAGGTCCTCCCGCCATGTCGCTCCCAGGGCCATAGGACCAGGTAGATCCGTGAATCCTTGGCGGAGCGCAGTGAACGGGTAACCATCTCCCTCTTGCAGAACAGCGACAAAGAGCGGGATCTCTTGCGCGGAAAAGGTAATCTGCTGGGTGATCGTCACAACGGTCGAGAGAACCTCCGCCGTCGGCGTAATCTGCAAGGTAGCTTCTGGTGCGGGAGCCGTGAACGTGAGGGGAAGGGTCTGGGTTATGGTTACGGGCTCCGAGGGCGAGAAAGCGAGCCGCTGGAGCGAGTTTGTCAGAACCTGTACTTGCTCCGGCACTGGTGACTCGTTTGTCAGGTTCTCGTATTCCGGCGCAATGACCACGCCGCCAACCCGAAGCTCCTGAACGAGATGGGCCACTTCAGAGCCCGCCCCGGCGTTGCTCCCGCGGAAGCTAACCAGCATGAGCTGTCCCACTTTGTCGGCAGTGCTCATGTGCGAAACCAGATCGTCCAAGGCGGAAGCGACTACCTGGTCTCCCTCGGCTGCCTGAGGGGGCTCTTGCTGCTGCGCCATCAGAGTTGGGAGTGGACAGACGGAAAGGAGCACTATGGCTAGTGCCAGGGCGCTGCGGAACAGCCGGCCTAGGGCCCACCGTGCAATCAGTTTGCTGCCTGCCTGCAACAGATAGCTCCGCTTCTTCCCTATCACACAACAGGCCCTAGTGCCGATAGCCGTCAAGAAGCGTGGCCATGTCAGGATCGTCGGCATAGGACTTGTCAAGTGAAATCGAACTCCACTCCGGGTCAGTCAGCGAACCGTCGGCATCAAGAGTCACCGTCAGCCTGCCAACCCTTCGCCCAGTGTGACGTGCAACTGGCTGCTCTGCCGCAACAACCAGGCTCTCAGTTCCAGGGGCCCAGACTACGGCCGTAGGCAGCTGGCCCGGATTGGCGGCAACGACCAAGTCGATGCCAGGAAATGCGGACGCCAGCTGCATGGCAGGCCGATACTCGAGGTTAGTGAGGAGAATGATTGTCTCTGCCTGACTTGCGAGCTCCTGAAGCATGGTCGCCACCACCATCGATGGTTCCTGCACGTCGAAGTCAGCCACAGGTCCTACAGGAAGCCGCGTCAGCCCCAGCAACCCAACACGATGCCCTCCCACATCCACAATGACATAGGGTGGCGCGAAAGGCCCTGTTGTGCCCCTTAAGCTGACGTTGGCGGAAAGCATCGGAAAACGGGCTTCAGCCATTCGTTTCGTCAACTCGGCTGACCCCAAGGAGAGCTCGTTCGGGCCAAGCGCCATGGCATCCGTAGCCACGTAGTTCATCGCAGCAACCACCGCTTCCCCATCTGTGGTGTCACCGAGGATACCTCCACCCCGCAACGCATCGCCTGTGTCAAGCACGAGCACGTTCTCTGACAGCGCCCGTTCGGCCGCGATGAGAGTCGCCCTCCGGCGGAACCCGCCGGTTGAACTTGCCCCTCAACCACACGGCTCTGTTTCGCCCCAATTGTCGTTCGTGTGGAGAACTACCAACATGGCCGGACCTAGGGTGGGCGAGGCGACCACTTGCAGCGTTGCAGTGGGAACCGGGATTGGGGTACTGAGCGGCGACGCAAGGAGAGTGCTTTCGGCACCGTACGTGGCGGAGCACCCTGCCAGAAGCAACACCCAGGCCGCCAATAGACACATACCAATGCAACTGGGCTTCGCCCGCTTGCCTGCGAGTCGCATAGGCCATTTACCTCCTCGCTGTCCGCGCCTTGTTTCGTGCGAAGTATAGAGTATCCACCCCCAAAAGTCAAGCACCTGGGACTTGGGGCCTGCGTCCAGTTGTGCTACAATCTGCCACACTACCTGGGTGGGGAGCAGTGACTCAATGAGAGAGAAGACACTCGGCGGATTCCAAGCACAGGTCGACGACTGGATTTGCTCAGCGGGTGGAGGCTATTGGTCGCCGCACGTCAACGTCGCAAGGCTTGCGGAGGAGGTCGGTGAGCTGGCCCGCCTGGTCAACCACCTATTCGGCCCCAAGCCCAAGAAAGCTACGGAAGAGCCTCAAGAACTGGCCGAAGAACTGGCCGACATCTTGTTCGTGCTGATCTGCATCGCGAACTCACAGGGGATCAACCTCGATTCGGCACTTGAGACAGTCATCACCAAAGTGAGGAGTCGCGATAGCCAACGCTTCCTGCCTCAAAGCCAGACGGAGCAGCCAGGCTCTGCCTCTCTCGGTTAGGCAAGCCTTCAGAAGTCGCCCAGGAGCGAGCCGACTCCAGGTGGGTAGCCGTTGCGCGCTTGCGCGGCCGGCTTGGCCGTGGTAGAATCGTGTTGGTCAACCCGTGGGAGCTTGGAAAGGACCTGTCCGCCATGGAAAAGCGCTTTGTTGCTTTGAGAGCCTGTGGGGTAGTCTGCAAGATCCTCGCCTGGATTTCTCTCATCCTCGGCGTCCTGCTGTCGTTTGTGGCGCTCATTGCAGGGTTGACGTCTAACTCCCTGCTGGACTGGATCAGTCTCCCTCAGAGCGGAACACTCCTGGGTATAGTTGCGTTCTTGGTGCTCCTCATCGCCACCCTCTTGATCTTTCTTGGGCTCTTCGCGCTCGGCGAGTTGTTCTTCCTGGCACTCGCCGTCGAGGAGAACACTCGTCGGGCCGCCTACCTAGCCCAGCAGCAGTTCCTATCTGCACAAGATGCGCAACAAGTCGAGGGGTATGCGCTGGAGGCCGCAGACCCGCTTATGGATGAAGACGCCGCTCTTTGATGGGCGGCCTTATGCGCCTGGGTCTTGGTGCTGCTGGTCTTCGGCTGGCTCCGCCAGCCCACAGGAATCAGCCATTCAAGTCGAGACTCCTAGGCGAGGTAGGACAAAGCGCATCAGCATTACCCAGCCAACGATAGCCAGCACGATCACAAGGAGGTCTTTGTATTCGCTCACTCTGCACACCCTCATCAACTTGCACGGCAATAGGAAAGGCGCCGGCAAAGAACTTGTACCATTCAGAGCACACGGCTCTCAGCTAGACGCCTCAGGTGCTCGCGGGAAGACACGATGAGGCACCACCACCGACGTGACCGGTGGCCGAGTCGCTCCCACGCCCCACTCCAAACACCGACCACTCCTTTGCCACTTCTTCGGCGCCGCATTCCGGACACACAGCCTGCTCCGAAGCACCCATCGTGCGCACATAAAGCTCAAAACGCGCACCGCAGCGCTTGCAGCTATACTCATAGATCGGCATGGGTCTGTCCACCTCCAGGTTCTCAGCGGCTCCTCGCCGCCCGGGCCATTACTGCGATAGGAACGCGGCGAGTGGGCGCACTTCAGCAAGATCTGATATACCCTAACCGGGTATAAGTTGGATTGTAGCATCGTCCACAGACAGAGTCAAATCCGGTTGCGCGCTGGGGCCAGCGTGCCAGCCGAGGATGAGCGAGGCACATTGACTGAAGAACCGAGCATCAGGCAGCAGATCGCTAACACCGAGGCCGAGATATCCGAGCTGACCTATCGTCTCCCCAGACACTCGACTCCGCCGGCCATGCTCCAGCGCCTGGAGGAACTAGAGGACGATCTGGCCAAACTCAAGTCGCAATTGGACGAGACGGCACTCGCTTGCGCTACTTGAGCAGGCTACGTCAGGGAGGCTCGGCCGGAGCGCGTAGACTGCGCAACGCCTATGCAACGTGCAGTTGTCCACGCCGAACATGTTAGGCCGTTAAGTTACGGGCAGTCGGGCGGGTGCGAGGACCTCCTGCATGGACCGGAGCGATGCAATCGCTATCCTGCCCTACCGCGAAGCGTACGGCTGATAATGTCCTCTTGCTCCCAGTCACGGCGCTGCTTCTGACGCTTGTCACGCCGTGTTGCGCGGCGCCTGTCCTTGTCAGGAAGCTCACCGAATGCTCCAGCCTCACGCAACGCAATCTCCATAGAGGAGGGCAGTTCTACATCTTCCTCTTGGACCATCAACTGGTCTGCCGGCAGATCCTTCATACTAAGGGAGATGCGCCCCCGCCGTGGGTCAACCTCAACGACACGCACCTGCACCTCATCGCCAATGGACAGGATCTCCGAGGGACTACCCACATAGCCACGACCCATCTCCGTTACATGGATCATCCCGTCGCGCCCTGCTCCGACGTCCACAAATGCCCCAAAGCTCTCGATCCGGACCACTTTGCCGGTCAGGATCATGCTCGGCTTCAGGGTACGCAGATCCACCTCCGGCGGTTCGACCATCGTCAGGCTGATACGCCGTGATCCGCGATCAACCTCCTTGATCCAGACGTGCACTGACTCGCCTTCCTTCACCACATCTTGAGGGCGGCTCACGCGCGACGTTGACATCTCGGAGATATGGACAAGTCCCTCTGTCTCGGCGCCTATGTCCACAAACACGCCGAACTTCTCAAGGCGAACAACCTTGCCTTCAAGCTTGAGGCCGGGCTGCAGGTCCTGCCAACCGAATCGAGTCGGCTCGACCATCGTCAGGCTCAATCGACCCCCTGACAGATCAGCCGACTTGACCCAGACGGTCACCGCCTGTCCTTCAGAAAGTACCGACGAGGCGCGGGTAACTGCCTTCTGACCGAGGTCCGAAACATGCAGTCTTCCTTCCACATCGGCGCCCACGTCGATGATGGCACCCGACAGTGAGATTCTCCTGACAATGCCCTCTAGTCGTTGTCCTGGTACTAGTGTAGCAAGCGAAATCTGGCCCTGGTCGTCCACCTTATTCTGTACTCCCCTTCTTACAATCTAGCAATTGATTATACTGCGCCCCGGACAGCCTGTCAACTCCGAGCGCCTACGCGCCAGCGCCTAGCTCGTGAGCTGTGCCACTGTGCCAGGATTTTGCGCATACTATCCTGAAATGCCTCATTTCCAAGAAACAATCATCGCGTCTCCGTCTGTCCATGACGCCGGAGCACACCCGCGAGAGTCCCGGAGGTCCCGATTGCAGGAAGCAACCAGCCACACGGAGGCTGTCGGGCCGGCTCAGTGCACTCTGGCCCACGTCGGTCAGGGCGCACAGCAAGTGCCCGCGGATTCGCATAACGTAGCACCCTTCACAAAGCAGTTCGTCTCCTGCTTTGGCACAATGACTATGCGAAACCGAGAAGGCTATTCATGCCCGAAGGTCTGGAGAGTGGCCAGTATCCTCTTCTGCAGGCCGGCATCCCACAGCTCTTCCGCATGACTCAGGGGAACCGATATGTGTTCCTCTGTCTGAAAGGTCGCGGGAAAGCGACAGCGTCTGTCAGCGGTCAGACCATCGCCCTTGCCCGGCAGCACCTCATCCAACTCCAGTCCTAAGAGCTTGAGGGGCAGACCGTCGGGAATTGGGGATGCGATCTTCGCCTCGAACGGGGATGCCTGCCAACGGAATGCCACTTTCCCGTCAGCAGACTTCCTGGGCACCAGGCTGCTGGGCGCATACGACCACAAGTAGACGCGCATGAAACGAGGCGACGTGCCGCCGACGGAGATGTAGCGAACGTCCTGGCGCGCGGGCTCCCGCTCCTCCAATGCCCTGAAGAGGGGACTGCCGGGCTCCACCTCATTGCCATAAGGGCCCACGAAAGCGTCGATCTTGGCCCGTAACGTGTCAATAATCTGGTTCCCCACATCGCTTGGCAGATCCGGAAGCTTGTCCTGAATCCTCTGCAAGAAGGCGAGGAGCTTGTCATCAAGCAGAGCCATCTGGCTTCCCTGGTGCGGTGAGGAGAGCGTGATGAGGCCTCGCACAAGAGGAAATCGACCGGCCTTGTCCTGCTTGACTTCGGGGTCCCCCAGGTATGCCCGGCCAATCAGCCCTCCCCGACTATGCCCCAAGAGCACCACAGGGCGTAACCGGAAGGCAGGATCAGAGAGCACGTCGCGCTGGAGCACCTCCATGAAGCGCTTGAACTCGGCAGCAGGTCCCTCGCTCAGTGGAAGCATCAACCGAGGAACCTGCGAGTAGGTAACAGCCGGGAAGCCAGACTGGCTGAGCGCCTGCCACCAACTGCGGTCGTCGCTGCCGTCCACGCCATTGGCGTTGCTCGCGAGTCGAGGAGAGAGAAAGAAGGAGGTCTGAATGCCCGGGAGCTTTCCGACTGGCGGTGCTTTGTGTTCCCCCATGTCCTGGCTCTCGGGAGAGCGGCGGTGATCGTATGGCCAGTTACGGTCTTGGAACGGGTTCATCCAGTCCTTGCGGTCGCCACCCAGACCATGCAACAGGAGCACAACCGGCAGGCGTCCATCTGCCGGCATCCTATAGCGCAAGTCCTTCACCAAAGACTGCAGTTTTGTGTAGTCCACTGCCATTCTACGCCTCCCGGTGTCTCGAGCGGACGCCAGGCGCCGCGCACAGCGGCCTGGCGCTATGACCTAGTATCGAGTCCAAATGGGGTGCATGTCGTCGTGGCTATTCGTCGTCAGCCGCACCACGTCACTTCCGTCAGCTCTCAAGAGGAAGATCTCCCTGGCATTGACCCCAGCGCCATCTCCAGTGTACCCGACCACGGCCAACCAATAACCATCGGGGGACCATGCAGGTGACTCAGCACCCAGCGCCATGTCCGTCAGCTGCTGAGCGTCGGCGCCGGGCCTGGCGGGCATAACGTAGACCTGCGCCTGCCCTGAGCGATTCGACACAAACGCGAGGGAGCTGCCATCGGGCGACCATGCAGGTGCCCACTCCATCATCGGACTGGAAGCGAAGCTTACCGACTCGCCTCGCGCCGAGTCTGCAGCCCAGATGTCCAGGTTTCCTCCACGCTCTGCAACATAAGCCACCCAAGCACCATCAGGAGAGCAAGTTGGCTGCCCCGCATAGATGCTCTCTGCCGTCAGCTGTCGTGCGCTCCAGTCAGCAGTCCGCGCCACGAAGACCTGGGTCGCCCCGCTAACGCTGCGCGCAAAGACCAAACTCTGCCCATCCCAGGACCAAGCCGGATCGCGACCCGTGAAGAGGTCAACAACGGAGGCCGCCTCACCGGCCTTGTACCGAAGCCGCGCCAGCGCCCCCTCCTCTTCGGCGACAAATACGAGAGAACCCGCCAGCCCAATGGCAGGCTGCCGACACGCTCCTGGCCCCGCTGTCAGCAAACGTACCGCACTGCCGTCAGTGGTCATCTCGTACACAGCGTCGGCGCCATTGCGATTGCTCGAGAAGACAAGCCTTCCTGCCGGCACGACAGTGACAGTGACCTGGGCAGAGCTTGCGGTCGTACCGTTGGCACCATCAACTCGGAGAACCAGAGTGTGGGTGCCCAACTCAGCACCGGTCCATGCCAGGCGAACCTCCTGCGGTCCCGATCCGAGGCTGCCGGTGAGATCATGCGTAGCCATGGCAATGTTGTCGACCAGCAGCACGACCCGATCGAGTCCATTCCCGGTGACGACACTCTCTATCTGAATGGAACTCTGGCTCATAACGGCCGAACCGGCGATCGGGTCGGAAACCCGGATTTGCACACTAGGCGGCGCCGGAAGGTCGCGGGGGCCAACACGCCGGACTGCACCCTGCAGCCCTCCCCACGAGAGCCAGGTTCCGGCCACGGTGAGAACAACGAGCGCGAGCACGAGCAACATCACAGACACACGCCCACGTTCAGGAGTTCGGCTTGCCACCCCGCCCTGGTCACTACTGGTTACAGAGAGGAAATCCGATCGCCGGAGCACAAACAGCTCTACTTCACCCACCGCGCGATAGGTACAAGGGCTGGGATCTCCACATAGCAGCATCTCCTCGCCAAGCACGTCTCCCGGAGAAAGCATTTCGGTAGGCTTCCGGCTGCTTGTGGACAGGAGCTCCTTTGTGGACCCCGACCCTGGGCGCGCAGCCACGGCTCCGCTCACCACAAGGGCCCACAAGCCTGCGCGCTGTCCCCTGAGAGCGATCACTTGACCGGAGGAGTACCGGCTTGTTCTCACATGCCAGGCTAGCTCGTGGAATTGGTCTTCTGACAGTGCCTGACCATGCAGCAGGACCCTCAACCGAGACAGGACATCCCCCCAGAGGCGGAGCGGGGCCTGAGTTGTCACGTGAGCTTGACCGTCGGACGGCGCTGCCTGAGGGCGCGCTTGAGCCGTCCGTGCGTGCCCAAGAGCGATTGTTCTCATGGGCGAGTGGGGACTACTCGTGGAATCCTTCGAGCCTGAGGCCATCCAGGTTAACATCCAGCTCACGCTGCGCCGTCGCCCACTTCTTCCAGGCACGAACAAACAACGTGATCTGGCTGCCCGGCGCCTCGAATGCTGCCGTGTGCTCGGACATTGCTCCCGGATCGAGGCGCGTGTAGACCCTGTCCCATGGCACCTCTGCCCAGTTGGTCACCAACCTCCAGTCAGTGCTACCGTCTAGGGTATACCCCCACTGCACCCTGTAGTTGTAGCCCTCGCGATCCGAATCGTCCGCTCGCACACGGAGCAACCCGCGCAGTGTCAGCCTATATGAGGCACCAGGCGTCAGGCCGGTCACCGTCTGATAGATGCCGGCCACTCGGTCCGCGTCTGCCGCCGCCGTGTTCATCGTGTTGATCTCTATCAGCTGAGAGTGTCGCCCATCAAACACGGCCGGAAGCCATGTCTCGTCGTAGAAACCGTACTGCGACTGACCCTCGCTGTGGAAGGCACTCCACCCACTACCCACAACGCCAGGTCCAGAGGACACAAAGGCATCCTCAAAACTCCCGTTCTGCAGGAACTGCCACGGCCTGCCCACAGCCACCGATACCTGCTGCTCGGCCTCTGCGCCGAGCGCATCGTAAGCGACGGCTCTGAGAGAATGCTGCCCCGAGTGGCTCGGGCGCCAATCCACTTCCGCAGAGAGCTGCAGCGGCCCGACCGCATAGCTCTTGCGATCAAGCAGCGCGCCGTCATCATAGAGCTCCAAGCGGACGATGCCGACTTGGCTTTCGCTGTAAACGGATACCTTGTGCTGCCATGATGCAACCGGGAAAAGGGGCGGCTTCAAGTGGACAACGGGGTCAGCCGCCCCGCTTCCTGGAGGGAGCACAACTGTGGCTGGCCCACTCCCTGTAACAACCGTGTACGGCTTGCCTGACCCGCCGGCGCCGACGGGCATCGCGCCCTTCAAGCTCACGGCATCAAGGTTCAGATCCACTTCGCGGTTGGAGGTGCCCCACTTGTACAGCACCCGGAAGAACAAGGTCAGCTTCTCGCCAGAAGTCACTATACTGGCGCTGTGCGACTGGAATTCGCCCGGAGCCAGGCGGGGAAAGACCCTGTCCCACGGAATGTCCGCCCAGTCGCTGACGGACTCCCAGGACGTGCCGCCTGTCTGGTCGACTCCGTATTGCACACGGTAGCCGTAGGTTTCACGGTCGGGATCATCATCGAGTGCCCGCAGCATACCGTGTAGACTGAGCTCGTAGGTCGCGCCGGGGACCACGGCCACTGTCTGGTAGATACCAGCACAGTGAGGAGCCCCCTCTCCCGTCTGACCGATGGTGCTGATCGTGATCAACTGCGAGCTTGCACCCTCCTGCACGACCGGGACCCAGCCATCCTGATAGAAGCCAAACTGAGCTCCTCCTCCACTGAAAAACGGCTGCCAACCGATGCCGACGGAACCGAGTGAGGCTGCCGAAAAGCCTTCCTCGAAGCTACCATTCGTCAGTCTCTCGACCGGCGCAGTTGCCAGTTGAGTGCCCGGGGCTGCCAGGGCAGCCACCAGCAGGGCGAGTGCTAGAACCGCGATTACTGGTCGTCTCTTTCCCATTTGCCCTCTCTGTGGCGCGTGCCCGACAATCATGCATCTCTGCACGATAGGCCGATCCTGATTGTAGCATTTCCACACGGCCCAATCCATCCTCCTAGGGGTGGATTTGCGGACCTAGGCCCGCACCAACGCATGCGGCACTCGTGAACGCCAAGGTGAAAAGGGCGGAGCGGCTCTCGCCGGTGCTTCTGGTACATCAGGCCCCAGAAGCCTGTGAGGCCGCTCCGCGAGGATCCGTCATGCTGGGCAGAGCGCCAGTCACCGTATCGTGAACCAGCTAGAATGCCTGGTAGATGACCTCCTCATACCACCCCTCGACTAGGTTCTTGTGGCGCAATTCATCCTTCGCCATTGCCTCGAAGAGAGAACGAACCTCAGCGTCGTTCTGCTCGGCCAGATTCTGGTACATGAGGTAGGACGCTTGCTCCTTCTTGGAAGCGAAGATGCATACATCCTGGAAGGTGGCATCGGGCCCCAGAGGCTGCAGCACCAGATGATCGCCGATCCCAAAGTCCTCGACGGGCGCTGCTTGCAGCTTGCGGACCTTATAGCGCAGGTGTCCTGGGTTCTCGAGCATCTTCTCCAGGGTCGCCTTGTGACCCAGCTCCTCTTCGGCCAGCTGGAGCAATGCATCCCTGACATGCGCCGCCCGCACCATCGCTGCGGCTCTTGCGTACAACTGGTTCGAGGCAATCTCGCCTTCTATCGCCTCTTGGAGTATCTGCTTGACTGACCTTGCTGACATGACTTGGCTCCTTGTCTAGCCACCCCACGGCATCGACGCGTACTCCTCGTAGGCGCGATCGTGAAGCGTCTTGAAGAGCAGCTCGTGCTGCCGCTCCCAGCGGGCCAACATCCCAAGGGCCTGGCCCGCATCCGCGTTGCCGCTCGACTCCATACGCCCGGCAGACGCCTCGTAGTACTCCGCAAAGTCACGCTCGATGAGGTACGCGGTGCGCAGCACAGCCAAGTCGGGCACCATCGCCTCGATAATCGTCTGGTCAAGCATCTCAGACTCGGCGCGTGAAGAGAAGAACCCTTCCCGCTCCATCGCCTCTCCCCTGGCCAGGGGACTAGCCTCGCCGGCATCGAGTGCATCGATCAAGCTTTGGATGAACTTGATATGCTTTCGCTCCTCTTCCGCCAGGGCCTCAAATGCCGCCGCGGCGGCGGCATGCCCCATTCGCGCGGCGTGTCCCGCGAAGAAGTCGCGCCCTTCATGCTCACGCTGAAGCGCATACTCGTAGATCTTTCTGAGTTCCATGTTCCTCTCCTTTTAGCGTCGCTTCCACCAGCCTGCCGCCCTCCAACTAGGCAGCGGGCTCCACTCGAACTGCACAGACTTTGAACTCCGGTATCTTGCCAACAGGGTCCAGCGCGGAGATGGTCAGCTTGTTGGCTGCTGCCTCCACGAAGTGAAACGGCAGGAAAACTACTCCACGGCCGGTTCTGCCGTCCACCCGGGCAACTGCCTCCACTTCTCCTCGTCGGGAGGAGATGCGCACCCGTTGCCCATCGACGATACCCAGCTTGGACGCGTCCTCGGCATTCATTTCCAGCTCAGCCTCCGGGCAGATCGTCTCTAGCCCGTAGGAGCGGCGCGTCATACTGCCCGTATGGTAGTGCCAGAGGACACGTCCTGTCGTCAGGACCAGGGGGTACTCCGCATCCGGCTCCTCGGCTGGCGGCTGCCAATCCACGGCACTGAGCTTGCCCATCCCACGGCTGAAGCGCCCAATGTGCAGAACCGGTGTCCCTGCATGCTCAACCGTAGGGCACGGCCATTGCAGTCCCTGGTCCCCGATCCGGTCGTAGGTGATACCCGCATACGAAGGGGTCAGGCGATTTACTTCGTCCATGATCTCACGAGCAGACGAATAGGTCAAGCCGTCGTACCCCATCCGCCGGGCTATCTCTCCTGGGATCCACCAATCGGGCCGGGCCGCCCCTGGCGGCGGTACCGCGGGGCGGACGAACTGAACCCGACGCTCGGAGTTCGTATAGGTTCCAAGCTTCTCGGCCCATGCCTGCCCAGGGAGCACTACATCGGCCAGAGCGGCCGTCTCCGTCAAGAAGATGTCCTGCACCACCAGAAAGTCCAGGCTGCGGAGGCAGTGCTCAGCATGGTTTGCGTCGGCATCCGACAGAACGGGGTTCTCCCCAAGCACGTACATGGCCCGGAGCTCACCAGTCGCTGCCATGGGAAGCATCTCCGTCAGGGTGAGTCCTAGCTCCCGAGACAGAGACACTCCCCACGCCTCCTCGAACTTTTTCTGCGAGGCTTCCTGGGTCACTGCCTGGTAGGCAGTATAGACGTTGGGCAGCCCGCCCATATCACATGCGCCCTGCACGTTGTTTTGCCCGCGCAGGGGATTCACGCCGCCGCCAGGAACACCGACATTTCCCAGGAGCATTTGGAGGTTGGCGCAAGCAAGCACGTTGTTGTGTCCTGTCGTATGCTGAGTGATGCCCATCGCATAGAGAAGCGCGCCAGGTCGGTTGGCGGCCATCAGGTGCGCTGCTTCCCTCACCTGGTCGGCAGGGATACCGCATATCTCCGCCACACGCTCAGGAATATACGTGGCCAGTTTGGCCTTGAGATCTTCGATACCCTCCGTGCGCTCGGCTACATAGGCCGCATCGTAGAGCTCTTCCGCCACCAACACGTGGGCGATCCCATTTAGTAGTGCGATGTCACTTCCCGGCCGCTGTCGGATGTGCAGCGTGGCCAATTCGGTCAGTGGGATCGCCCGCGGGTCGCATACGATCAGCTTCGCACCACGCTGCTTTACGGCCTGGCGTATTCGCATACCCAAGACAGGGTGCTGCTCCGTCGTGTTCGACCCAATGACAAAGTAGATCTGGGACTTTTGCGCCAGGTCGTCGAAGGAATTGGTCATGGCGCCGGAACCGAATGCTGTGACCAGACCGGTCACGGTGACGCTGTGTCAGAGCCGTGCACAGTGGTCAACGCTGTTCGTCCCCAGCACAGCCCTGGCGAACTTTTGCATCACATAGTTCTCTTCGTTCGTGCACTTGGCAGACGTGCACACACCCAGAGAGCCTGGCCCGTGCGCTGACTTGATCTCGGCCAGGCGCTCCGCGACAAAGTCAAGTGCCTCGTCCCAACTGGCCTCGGCAAGCGGACCGCCCTTCTGGCGCCGGATTAGGGGTGATGTGAGCCGGTCGGCGTGATGGACATAGTCCCAGCCGAACCGCCCCTTCACACAAGTCCAGCCGTGATTGGACGGCGCATCCCACTTGGAAGACACGCCGACAATCTTGCCATCCTTCACTTCGAGGTAGAACTGACAGCCCACACCACAGTATGAGCAGGTCGTCGCCACCTTTTGCACTTCCCAGGCACGGCCCCGACCGATGCGAAGCTTGGGCACCAGCGCAGCAGTCGGGCAGACCTCGACACACATCCCGCAGAACTCGCACACGCTGTCCTGCATCGTACCATCGAAGGGCGCGCCCACCTTGGTATCGAAGCCGCGCTGTATCAGCCCGATCGCCTCAACGCCGTTGATCTCGTTGCACGCCCGAACGCACCTCCGGCAGACAATGCACTTGTTGTAGTCGCGAATGTAGAACGGGTTGGAGGCATCCAAGGGGTACTTGTGCTGCACACCAGGAAAGCGCGTCTTGTCCAGCCCATACTGATACGCCAGGTCCTGCAATTCACAGCTACCCGTGCGCTCACAGGTCATGCAGTCGAGGGGATGGTCGGAGAGGAGAAGCTCCAGCACAAATCGGCGAGCCTCCTCGACCTGGGGCGAGTGCGTGGTCACCTCCATGCCCTCGCCCACCGGAAAGGTGCACGCCGGCTGAAGCGTCCGCTGCCCCTTCACCTCCACCAGGCACAAACGGCAGGCACCGATCGGGGCCAACGCCGGATGGTCGCACAGAGTTGGGACCTTGATCCCCGCAATCCGCGCGGCGTCAAGGACAGTGCTGCCCGCAGGAGCACTCACCTTCTGGCCATTGATCGTAAGGTTGATGGTAGCCATGCTCACACTATCTCCTCTACCAGCTCGCGGACAGCCACAGGCTGGAACGCCAACCCCATCTCGCCGAGCCACTCCAGGTCGCAGCGCAGGCAGCGCTTGCACTCGTCTCGAACTGCATCCTCGGACATGCCGAGCTCCACTTCGGCAAAGCTACCCCTACGTTCCTCCAGCGGGCGCTCAGGCATCTTGGGCCGTTTGGCCTCAGAGTAGTCGTCTAGGTTGAACTGCTGTTCCACTACCTCGAACCCAGGAAGCGTGATGACTCTGTCGGTTTTCCCGGTCCTAAGGTAGAGGTCCACCGCGCGCGCCGCTGCGTTGCCCTGAGCCACAGCTTGCACCACAGATGCCGGGCCCAAGACCACATCACCGGCTGCAAAGACCCCGGGCCGGCTGGTGAGCAGGGCGTCACTGACAGCCAGGGTGTTGTCGCGCTTCAGCTCGACCTGTCCAGCAAGCCCTTCGGAGTCGGGCATCTGGCCGATGGCCGGAATCAGGACATCCAGATCGATCACGAACTCGGAGCCCGAGAGCGCGACAGGACGCCGCCGTCCGCTACGATCGAATTCGCCCAGGGTGTGCCTCAGACACTCGACACCAGTCACGAATCCGTCGCCCAACACGCGCGTTGGGTTGGTCAGGAAGTGGAAGACGGCGCCTTCCTCCTCTGCCGCGTGGACCTCCTCGGCATAGGCGGGCATGTCCTCCTTTCGACGGCGATAGATGACGTGCACTTCGGCTGCCCCAAGCCTCCATGCAGTCCGCACTGCATCGATGGCCACGTTCCCGCCACCGACAACGCCGACCCGCCTGCCGCGCAGGTCCGGCGGGTTGCCCAACGCCACGTCGCGCAGGAAGTCGACGCCTGGCAGAACGCCGCTCTTTTCTTCACCCTCGATCCGGAGCTTGCCGCTCTTGTGCGCGCCGATGGCAAGCACCACTGCCTTATACCCACCCTCACCCAACAGCGATTCGAGCGTTATGTCGCGTCCGAGCTGCTGGTTGCAGCGGACATCGACCCCGGCTCGGCGGACATTGTCGATCTCGACGTTCAGGACGTCTCTGGGCAACCGGTACTCTGGGATGCCCACCGCCATCATTCCGCCAGCGACCGGCAACTTCTCAAACACCGTCACCTGGTACCCTTGCTGCGCCAACCTAAGCGCGGCGGTCAGCCCGGCCGGCCCGGCACCCACAACGGCCACCCGCTCTGTCTTTGGCTTCCCGAAGATAGTTGGGGTCCAGGGGTTGGCCAGCTCATGATCCGCCATGTAGCGCTTGGCCGAACGAATCGCGATCGACTCGTCAATGTCCCCACGACGGCAACGAGTCTCGCAGAACGCCGGACAGACCCGTCCGCACGCCAGGGCAAAGGGATTCGTTCGGCGGTGTATCTCAAGCCCTTCTGCATAGCGTCCCTGGGCGATCAGGGACAAGTAGCTCGGCACATCCACATCGGCCGGGCAGGCATTTGTGCAGCGAGCGCGAACCAGCTCCTTGCACGCACCCGCAGGACAGCGCTTCTCGACAATGTGCGTGCGGAACTCGTCCTCAAAGTAGCGAAGAGCTGCATTGATCGGCCCGGGAGTGAGCTGGCCGAGAGCGCACAGAGATCCTGTTTCCATGCCGGAAGCCAATTCCCGGATGGTCTCGAGGTCCTCCATTTGGCCCTTCCCCTCAGTAACCCGGGTAAGGACCTCGAGGAGGCGCTTGCCTCCCACGCGGCACGGAACGCACTTACCGCAGCTCTCGGCCGTGGCGAAGGTTAGGAAGAACTTGGCGAACTCGACCATGCAAGTGTCTTCGTCCACCACGATCATCCCGCCGGAGCCCATCACGGCCCCCACCTCCTTGAGCGAGTCGAAGTCCACTCGCACATTGAGATGCTCGGCCGGGATACAGCCTCCGAGCGGCCCGCCAGTCTGCACGGCCTTGAACTGCTTTCCGTCAAGGATTCCGCCGCCGATGTCGTAGATAATCTCGCCCAGAGTGATGCCCATCGGCACTTCTACCAGGCCGGTGTTGTTCACTTTTCCGGTCAGCGCAAAGATCGCAGTTCCCGGCGAACGAGGCGAGCCAATGCCCGCAAACCAGTCTGCCCCGTGCAAGATGATCGGTGGGGTGTTGCAGTAGCTCTTGACATTGTTCAGGTTCGTCGGCTTGCCCCACAGCCCAGCCACGGCAGGGAAAGGCGGGCGCGGTCGAGGCTCGCCGCGGCGCCCTTCGATCGAAGCCAGGAGGGCCGTCTCCTCGCCGCAGACAAACGCCCCGGCACCTTCCTTGACATGCAGGCGAAACGAGAAATCGGTCCCCAGGATTCCGTCGCCCATGAGTCCATAATCCTCAGCCTGGGCAATCGCGATCTTGAGCCGCTTGATGGCAAGTGGGTACTCGGCTCTGCAGTAGACGTATCCTTCCTTCGCACCCACAGCGTAGGCACAGATTGCCATGCCTTCTATCAAGCCATGCGGATCGCCTTCGATCAGCGAGCGGTCCATGAACGCTCCGGGGTCTCCCTCGTCGGCGTTACAGACCACATACTTGACGTCGCCAGGTGCTTTTGCCGTGAACTGCCATTTCAGACCCACAGGGAAGCCAGCCCCGCCGCGGCCGCGAAGTCCGGACTTTTTCACTTCTTCGTACACGTCCTGCGGGCTCATCGACGAAAGAACCTTTGAGAGTGCCTGGTAGCCATCTCGGGCAATGTACTCGTCGATACTCTCGGGGTCGATCATGCCGCAGTTGCGGAGCGTTATCCGCAGCTGCTTGCTGTAGAAGGGTATCTCGCCATAGAAAGGGACCGCCTGATGGCCTGAGGGCTCCTTGTAGGTCAATCGTTCGACCACACGTCCCTTTACCAACGTCTCCTCGACAAGAAGAGGAATGTCCTCCGGCTTCACCTGGCAGTAGAAGATCCCGTCCGGGTAGATGATCATTACCGGGCCCATCGCGCAGAAACCACGGCAACCCGTGTGAATTGCTTCAACCTCGCCAGACAGCCCCCGACGGGACAACTCCTGAACCAATGTCTCAAAAGTGCTGCGGGAGTCTGAGGCCTCGCACCCCGTTCCACCGCACAGGAGTACGTTTGCTCTATACAATGCTTCGGTCATGCGCCATCCCTCCGTCTAGTCACTGCCCTTACATTCCCCGATCTGCAACGCGCCCCATGGCCCACTCCTGCACCACAAGACCCTTCAGAAGGTGCTCATCAATGATGCGCGGTACCATGTCAGGGTGGACGTTGCAGTACGTAATGCGCGGCTTCCCTGCCTGCTCGATGTCAACCAACGGCTCCTTGGAGCACATCCCGATGCAGCCGACTGTCGTGACGTTGGCATCAATCCCTTGCTTGTTCAGCTCTTCGAGAATCGCGTGCATCGTCTCGCGCGCCCCGGCCGCAATCCCGCAGGTGCCCATCCCCACAATGACCTTGGTCCCGGTATCCGTGCGCACTCTAAGATCTTTCTGAGCCTGCTCCCGGACCCGCTGCAGCTCCTCAATGCTCTTCAGCTTAGCCATGTCCCCTCCGTATAGTCCTCCCTCAGGTTAGGTCAACCTGACTGCCCAAATAGAGCTCGCGCTCTCCTTCGCGAATCGCCACGTGCAACCACTGGCGGACCCTAGGATGGGACAACGGGACCCCGTCCAGCTCCGCCTCGATGGCGGCAGTGTCCATTTCAAAGACCTGCTCCCCCACTCGGTGCCGGTACACCAGCCCGACCCTCTTCTCGCTCATCAAGAACGCCAAGAGGCTATCCTCGACTCTGCCGAGCGGCGCGCGGTCCAGGTGGCTGTGCACAAACGTTGCCCGCACCACCGTCCCAGAGCCGACGCCCGAAGTGAGCGTCAAGCTCCCCCCACACCGTTCGGCGGCTGCTTTGAGGAGCGGCAGGCCCAAACCCACGTGCCGCGTGGTACGAGTGGTGTAGAATGGATCCAGTGCGCGCTCTGCCACGGCCCTGTCCATTCCACGGCCGTTGTCCTCCACCTCGATCATGAGCTTGTCGGCAGCCAAGTCCTCTTCGATCGTGAGCTGAACCTGAGTCGCGCCAGCCTCCAGCGCGTTCTCCAGCAGATCGAGGACATGCATCGACAACTCGCGCATCTCGGTGCCGCCGCGATTCCTAATGAAGCGAGTCTAGAAGACCCGCCATGGTCTCTGGAACCAGGTGCCCCACGACCTTGTCATCGACCGCGGCGACCGGCGCCAGACCACAAGATCCTAAGCAATATACTACCTCGAAGGTCACCCGGTAGTCCGGCGTTGTCTCTCCTGTCTTGATCCCGAGCCGATTCTGTGCCATATCCACGATCTTGGCTGCGCCGCGCACATGACAGGCCGTCCCGTCGCATTGGCGTACGATGTGCCTGCCGCGCCGCGAGAGGTAGAACTGCGCATAGAAGGTCACGACGCCGTAGATGCGGCTCAGAGGGACATGCATACCTTTCGCGACTGCCTCCAGCACGTCTCTGGGCAGCCACCCATAGATCTCCTGTGCCTTCTGCAACACGGGGATGACCGCCCCATGTTGAGATCGATACTCCTCCAACACCTGCCTCAGGGGTGCCAGATCCAGCGTTTCTTCCTCCATGAACCCCTCCTAGTCTATCTGGACGCGCCGGCCGCTTTCGCTCTTCAAGGCCAGCGCCAGCTCAGCCACTGTCGGGCCCAAGACCTTGAACATGGTCCTTGCCGTCATCTCTTCAAGGCGGTGCGCATCGCCGCTTACCACCTTTCCCCAGCCTATGGTCTGGGGCAGCCGGCGCTCGACATCCGCCAGGTTTGCCTTCCGCGAAAGGTCCAGCCCTGAGAGCGCCAGACCCGGCGGCACGAATCCAAGATTCGCGATCAGGCTTGCCCACGGACGGTCCACATGCGCCGCCACGACGATCCCTCCCAAGCGGCGCACGGCCCCAACGATGTCGTCGACTGAAAGCGTGGTCGCAGCTGACAGCAGGCGTGTCTCTGTCCTAACATACCCGCCTGCTGCATCAACCACGTACTGCGCCCCGAAGTACTCCTCGTTGTTCTCACCCGGCGGGAGCGCCCGCCACACGCGCTCCTGCCACTCGGCGACCTGCGCCAGGTGATCAAAGAGGCACACCAAGTGCACCTCCTCCCGGCTTGTGACTTCCATTCCGGGCAGCACAGTCAGGCCGGGCCCAGCCGCCTCCTGAAGAGCGGCGGCATTCAGCATCGAATTGTGGTCGGTCACCGCAATCACTTCTAGTCCAAGCTCGTATGCTCTCTGAACGATCAGAGGTGGGATCATCTCCACCTCCGCGCACGGAGACAGGACAGTGTGAAGGTGCAGATCAGCCAGAAGATAGCGCCACATCGAGCTGTGTGCCGCGTATCCCCGCCTCGTACAGCTGACCGGCTACCACGAAGCTGTCCTTCGCAGACGAGAGAAGGACCACCCCCTGCTCCTCTGCCCGAGCCAGCGTATCGTGATCGGGTTCTACTCCCTCCGTTAGGATTACCGCGGCCAGGTTCAGCAATGAACTCACCGCCACGACATTCTGATGCGCCTGGAGCGTTACCCAGAGGTTGCCCTCTTTTGCCTTGGCCATGACGCAACTTAGCATATCTGAAACGTAGCCACCTGTCACCTTTCGTCCCAAGTAGCGGCCAACCAGCACCCGCAAGCCCAAGAGCGCCACTACCTCTTCAACTGTCATGCTTTCCTCTGTCTCTCTCTGATCGGGGCACAAGAACCTCGTCAGGCTACACCTGCCCGTTCTTCGGCGGAATCCGGAACCAAGCCTCCAAATAGGTTCCGGAGCCGACCACGGACCTCACCTTCATCTCGTCTGCGCAGTTGTGTATGTTTACCAGACCCATGCCAGCCCCAAAGCCCATCTCACGGATCCAGTCGGGTGCAGTCGAGAAGCCCGGGCTCATGGCCAACTCCAAGTCCGCAATGCCCGGCCCTTCATCGGTGACCAGCATGTAGATCTGATCAGGCACTGCCTCCACCATCAACTCCCCACCGTTGTCAGCGTGGATGACCAGGTTCATCTCCGCCTCATAGGCAGCCACAGCCACCCTTCGCGCAAGGGCAGGGCTACCTCCTAAGGCTTGAATCGCCCTCTTGATCCGGCTGGACGCCGAGCCCCCCTTGGCAAAGTCCCTCGCCTTGACTGAGTAGCGGAGAATCAGGCTGGTACGATCTGAGACGATATCCTCGAAGATGTGGCTTGCCCTGTAGCGCCGTATCTCGTCCTCACGAAGGCTTACCTCGAGCCTCCTGAGCAGGCCGCGGATTACCTCTCCGCGGGTCAAGATGCCCACCAAGTTGCCCGAACGGTCGACAACCGGGAACCGCCCGAACCCTGAACGACTCATTCGGTTGACTGCCTGGACAACGGGTTCGTCCGCATAGAGCGTCTCGACGGTCGTGGTCATTTTGCTGCCCACGAGCGCGTCCATATCGCTCTGCTCCAGGGCCTTGATCAGGTCCTCGAGGCTGACAATACCTACGAGCCTGCCCTCCTCCACCACCGGTACCCCGGAGATCTTGCGCAGCCGGAGCAGCTCCTTCAGGTCATGCATAGTGGCGAGGGGAGACACCGTGATCAGGTCTCTCCTCATCACGTCCTCGATTCGGAGCTCGTACACAAGCTCCTGGACCTTGGTAACCTCCGGCATGTGCTCGGTCATGATCCGCTGTATGGCTACTCGTGCAACTTGACTGCCATCGTCGGCGGCAAGCCTGCCGAGTAAAGCAGGCCGCATGCCTGGTACATCGAGAAATCCGTGTAGAGAAGCGGTATCTCGAGCTCTTCAGCCAACTCGATTGTCTCCCGCGGCGGGTGCTTGCCTCTGACAAACACGATGGCCTGGATCCCAGCTATCTCTGCCGTGCGCACCACCTGAGGGTGTGTCAAACCGGTGAGGAGCACGCAGTCGGGGCGCGCAAATGTCAGCACGTCACTCATCAAGTCGGCAGCCGCGCCGGCCACGACATCTCGCTCCAGATCGAGTTCGGGCGACTCGACTCGACCGCTCAGCAAAGCCACGACTGTCCGAAGGTTCATCCGCCACCTCGACTCCTTGTTTCGATGCGTGCGTCGGCGGCACGAGAGCTTGGCCAACAGAGAAAACCCCAACCAAGATGGTTGGGGCCGAACCTCTGGATTCGCCGCAGCGCTACTGGCATGAAGTTCATCACCCGAATCTACACCGACTCTGCAAAAAGTATAGCAGACGGCAACTCGGGTGTCAAGTGACCTCTGGGCCTTGGGGCTGAGCCCACCAACCCGGCAACTCCAGCGCGTTCCGCTCGCCGTTCAGATGAGGGTAGCGCAGACACTAGGGGTAAGCCACGGAACCAGTCGGCGCGCTTGCGTGCACCACGACTCGGCTTGCCAGCAGCCAGAGACTAGGCGATAATGCCTCGCAGGCCAGTGCTCTTGCGGCTGAGAAACCCCTGCCCGAGGAGGGCCCTGGTCGGGCGTGATAGAGTTGGTGAATCGACCTTGGTTCGGAGGGCTCGCTTGCATGGCAGATGACCAACAGAGCGGCTCGCGGGAGCCGATACTCCGCCTGGGGATCAGCTCGTGCCTCCTGGGCGAGAAAGTACGGTACGACGGCGGCCATAAGCTCGACCGCTTCCTGGTGGATGTGCTGGGCAAGTTCGTCGAGTGGGAGCCCGTCTGCCCAGAGATTGAGATCGGGTTGAGCATACCCCGGGAGAGCATGCGGCTTATGGGCAATCCCGACGCCCCGCGCCTGGTCGCGCCAAAGTCGGGAACCGACCACACGAACCGGATGACGACGTGGGCACAGAGCCGCCTGGAAGCGCTGGCGACCCGCGACCTCAGTGGGTTCGTATTCAAGAAGGACTCGCCTTCTTCGGGGTTGTTCCGAGTCAAGGTCTACAACGAGCATGGCATGGCGGAGCGCACCGGAAGCGGCCTCTTTGCCCGCGCCGTGCGCGACCGCTTCCCGCTGCTGCCGCTTGAGGAAGAAGGCCGCCTCAACGACCTCCCCCTGCGCGAGAACTTTATCGAGCGCATCTTTGCCCATTACCGCTGGATGGAGCTGGTCAAGACCGACCCGACGCCCGGAGGCCTGGTGCGCTTCCATACGGCGCACAAGCTCACGCTGATGGCTCACAGCCCGAAGCACTACACGGAGATGGGCCGGCTGGTGGCCAAGGCCGGTACACTCCCATGGGAGGAACTGTCAGAAACCTACGGCCGGCTGTTCATGGAAGGGTTGACTCTGCTCGGGACTCGCCGCAAGCACGTGAATGTGCTGCAGCACTTGATGGGCTATCTGAAGAAGGATCTGTCGATTGAGGACAAGCAGGAGCTGCTGGGGCTGATCGAGGACTATCGGCAGGAACTTGTGCCTCTGATTGTGCCGATGACACTGCTCAAGCACCACCTGCGGCGGCACAGGGTGCCGGCGTGGGTGTGGCAGCAGGTGTATCTGAGCCCCTATCCCAGGGAGCTAATGCTGAGGAATCACGTGTAGCTCGTCAAGTTCCTTCAGGAACGAAGCAACTGCCCCCACGAAGGCCTCTGGGCACTCTTCCTGGGGCAAGTGCCCACAGTTGGCGATGGTCACCAACTTGGCATCGGTCAGTTCGGCTGCAAGGCGAGCGCTCTGCTCAGGAGGTACTATCCGGTCAGAGTCACCTGTGATCACGAGGACCGGCACGCGCACCTCTCGAAGGCGGTCCTCCAGCTTCAACGGGCGACTGGCCATGACATGCTCCCACAGGGCCTTGTCCCAGTTTTGGACCCGGAGAGGCTTCTCGTACCCCTCCACTGTGGCTGGCGATATCATCGCAGGGTCGTACCAAGCACTGCTCAGCAACTCGCCCCCATTCCGTCCGAGCCTTCGTGCGATGAGCGGGCCCAACCGCCGCATCTGAGGGGTCCTCAGGAGAGGACCCAGCCAACTAGGTGCGCCACCTTCGTAGATCGCAGCGCCCACCAGAACCAAGGCTTCCACTCTCTCGGGATGACGAAGTGCGGCAAGGACAGCGACGGAGCCGCCAGCGGAGTGGCCTACCAACACGGCTTCCTCCAAGCCGATGCGGTCCATGAGCGCAACCATCAGCTCGGATTGTGATTCGATCGTGTACGGGTTCTGGCCATCCCACGCGTCCGATACCGGCCTCTCAGTAAGGCCAAAGGCCGGGCGGTCATAAGCGAGGGTTGTGCCGAGCTCAGCGAGGGAGGGCATTACGGCTTCAAAAGAAAAAGTGCTGGCCCCAAAGCCATGGAGGAGCACAAGAGCCGGGGTACCTTCGCCGCGCAACTTGTAGTGGACCCGGAGGCCATGCACTGTGACGAAGCGACTGTCGGGGTCTGCGAGCTCCTCAGGCGCGACGGTCCCCTGCAGCGGAGGCACGGGGATGACGAAAGGCAGCCCTACGAGCACAAACGCCATGACCAGCAATGCGACCAGCACGCGCTTGAGCGCTCTCATAGCCCCAAGGATAGCACAAAACACATAGGGACTCAAGTCGTGGCAGGCACCCGATGCAGGCGGATGTGAGCATTAGAACCTCGTAAGAACTCTGCACAATACCTTGACAACACCTGGGCATCGTGCTACAATCGTACACGTTTTGGCAGAGACCAGGTTGGACGAATACCCCGACGGGATCACAAATCGAAGAGAAGAAAAGGAGAGAAAAGTGACAAAGAAAGCCATCGCTACAAAGAAACCCGCCATCGCCCCCAAAGTTGCCGAGGTGCCAGAGAAGACGTACCAAGGTTTGCGCCGGTTCAACCTGATCATGGGGTTCCTCCACCTTGTGCAAGGAGTCTTGATGGTCGTTCTCAGCTACACACTGGGCGACCTCAAGACCTATGGAGTAACAGTAACCATTCTGAACTTTGACGCGGCGGCCCGGCAGCTGGTTCCGACTCTCAAGGATGCGTTCGCGCTCGCCTTCGGCCCGGCTGTGGGAGCGTTCCTGCTCATTTCGGCGGTCGCCCACTTCAGCCTGGCTACTTTTGGTTACAAGTGGTATGTGGCCAACCTGAAGAGGGGCATGAACCCCGCGAGATTCTACGAGTATGCCTTCAGCTCTTCCATAATGATCGTGCTGATCGGCCTGCTCACCGGCGTGTCAGATCTGGGCGCGCTGATTGCGATGTTCGGCGTGAATGCCAGCATGAACCTCTTCGGTGTTCTCATGGAGCTTCACAATCAGACCACAAAGAAGACGGACTGGACCTCGTTCATCTATGGCTGCTTCGCCGGGATCGTCCCCTGGATCGTGATTGTGGTGTACTTCGTCTGGGCGATTGCCTCGGCCTCGACTCCGGATAGCGGGCCTCCCAGCTTCGTATACGGGATCGTTGCCAGCCTCTTCGTGTTCTTCAACATCTTCGCCGTGAACATGTATCTGCAGTACAAGAAGGTTGGCCCCTGGAAGGACTATGTCTTCGGCGAGCGCATGTACATCGTCCTCAGCCTGGTGGCAAAGACCCTGCTCGCTTGGCAGGTCTTTGCTGGGGTGCTGGCTCCCTAACGCAGCGAGCCCTGGCCGGCAGCGCCGCCCTTCCCCTCGCCGAGTGCCTTGACGAGGGGAAGGCTCGCGCAGAGGACCCGCAAACCCGGGCAGAAAGAGAACACCGTGTCCATACGAATTGTGACCGATTCCAGTTGCGACTTGCCAGAAGAGCTGGCAGCCGCTCATGGGATCACCATTGTTCCTCTATACATTAACATCGGTCAACAGAGCTATCTCGACGGTGTCGAGATGACGCATGAGCAGTTCTACGAGGGCCTCCCGCACTTCGGGGCACACCCTACCACCTCCGTCCCTGGGCCAGGCCAGTTCGTGAAGGTCTACGACCAACTCGCCGAAGCGGGAGCGACAGAGATCATCTCGATCCACATCGGCAGTGCTCTCAGCGCTATGGTGAGCGTGGCACGTTTGGCAGCGCAGGAGATGCGCAGCGTGCCGGTGACCGTGTTCGACTCGGGCAACCTCACACTTGGCGTTGGTCTGCTTGCCATGGCGGCCGCGAAGCAAGCCGCTGCTGGCTGGTCCCGCGCCGAGATCCTGGCAGCGCTTGAGGATCAGGCATCGCGCACCCACTGCATCGCCGCGCTGGATACACTGGAGTACTTGAGGCGGAGTGGGCGGCTCAGTCGCCTTCAGTCCAGCCTGGGGGCCATACTGCAGATCAAGCCCATCCTGAGGATGAACGGCGGTGAGTTTCACATGGAGCGTGCCCGCACGCGAAACGGCGCAAAGGCACGCGTGATGGAGATGGTCTCCGGGCTGGCGCCTTTCGAGCAAGTGGCGCTCGTGCACACCCACACACCCGAACGGCTCGACCTGTACAGACGCGAGGCGGCGCACCTGATTCCCGACGGTGGACAGCCGCTCATCGCTGAAGTGACTCCGGTCATCGGAACGCACATCGGCCCAGGAGCTGCCGGCTTTGTCGTAGTGGAAGCCAAGGAGCAGGCATCCAAGAACGATCGAAGGGAGGCCGTGGAGTGAGCCTTATAGAGGTGTACCTCATTGGTCTGGGGCTTGCGATGGGCCTCATGGCCCTGCTCTGGGTGATCAGCCTTCTCCTGCGCAACTCGAGCATTGTGGATCCCTTCTGGGGAACAGGCTTTGTCATCGTGAACTGGCTCTACTTCGCCTTGACACCGGGAGGATTTCCGGCACGCAAGTGGCTCGTCGCTATCCTTGTGACGGTATGGGGCCTGCGTCTCTCTATCTACCTTCTATGGCGAAACTGGGGCAAGGGCGAGGACTTTCGCTATCGCAAGTGGCGTGAGGAAGAAGGCGCCCAGTGGTGGTGGAAGAGCCTGCCGAAGGTGTTCCTGTTGCAGGGTCTCCTTCTGTGGATCATCTCAGCCCCGTTGCTCGCTGCCCAGATTGGGCCTAAAGCGGCCCGTTTGACCCTCCTTGACGTGATCGCATTGGCCGCCTGGGCAATTGGGTTCTTTTTCGAGTCGATGGGCGACCTTCAGCTCTCGCGCTTCCGGGCAAACCCCGCCAACAAGGGGCGAGTTCTGGATAAGGGCGTTTGGCGCTACACCCGCCATCCCAACTACTTTGGCGACGCAGCGCAGTGGTGGGGCTACTACCTATTTGCTGCGGCAGCCGGAGGACTGTGGACCATCTTTAGCCCAATCCTCATGACCGCCCTGCTGCTTCGAGTGTCGGGAGTGGCCCTCCTCGAGAAGACCCTCGCGACTACCAAGCCAGCCTACCGCGAATATGTCGAGAGCACGAGCGCGTTTGTCCCCTGGTTCCCCAAGAAGCGGCGCTGAGGGCGAAGGGTAAGACAGCGTGGCAGACGAGGCCCCGCTCTATAACCTGAAAGCGGTCGCCCTGCAGACAGGTCTCAAGCCGGACACCTTGCGCGCCTGGGAGCGGCGTTACGGGCTGCCCTGCCCCACTCGCAGCTCGGGCAGACAGCGTCTCTATTCTCAGCACGACATCGATGTCCTTCGTTGGCTCGAGACCCGCCAGCATGAGGGCCTGACGATCGCCCGAGCCGTCGCCCTCTTTCGCCAAGTCGAGGCTGAAGGCCGCGATCCGCTCCAGGTCGTTGCTGCCAGGGCGTTGCCAGGAAACCCTGGCGTGGACCTTCCGGCGGCAGGCACTACTCTCGGCACGATGCGCGAAGAGTGGCTTGCCGCCTGCCTCACATATGATAGGAGGAAAGCGGACCAGGCTGCCGCTCAGGCCTTTGCTCTCTTCCGTCCCGAAGTTGTCTGCCTCGAGATGCTCCAATGGGCCATGCGCGAGGTGGGAGAGCTCTGGAGGCAAGGAAAGGCCTCTGTCCAGCAGGAGCACTTTGTCTCGGAGCTCGCCACCGGACGACTGAAAGCGTTGCTGGTAGCCTGTCCACCTGCCAACCGGGCTGACCCGATCCTGACGGCATGCCCCCCCGGGGAATACCACACGTTTGGGCTGCTGCTATTGACCTACTTGCTGCGCCACCTTGGCTGGTCCGTGGTCTACCTGGGGGCCGATGTGCCAGTGGAACAGCTGGATGTCGCTGTTGCTACCATACGGCCCGGCCTGATCATTATGGCAGCGCAGCGGCTTCCATCCGCAGCGGCTCTGCTTGAGGGGGCCGAGAGGATTCGGGACATTGCTCCCCTCGCCTTCGCTGGCGGTGTATTCAACCGCCTTCCGCAGCTGCGAGCCAGGGTTCCGGGGTTCTTCCTCGGAGAGAGTATCGATCTCGCGCCAACCACGGCGGAGGTGCTGCTCTCCGGCCCAAGGGTGGCGCCAACCCCAGAGCCGATTCCCGAGGAGGCACGGGCAGCACTGGTGCGCTTCCGGGAGCGCCGGTTTTCTGTCGAGGCCGAGGTTGGCGGGAGTTCCGAGTCTTGCGGGCTTGCCCGATCTCAGGTAGCCAGCGCGTGCGCCGAGCTCGCCCTTCAGATCGAGGCTGCTCTGTCGCTAGGGGACATCTGGCTTGTAGAGTGCGGAGACCTCAAGGAGAACCTTGCCCTGCAGGGAATCCCCGCTGAGAAGTTCGCCGGTCTGGCCATAGCCTACATGAATGCGGCTGAGAGGCACCTCGACGGACCGGGTGGATTGTTGCTGGATTGGCTCCGTAGACTCAGCTGCAGCTAGGCCGCCACCCATGAGCCACTTTACAGAGGACGTTCCAGAAGGTAAGAGCATGCGAGTCATCATCACAGGCGGGACTGGACTAATCGGGAGAGCGCTCTCCGCGGAGCTGTCGGCCGCCGGCCATGAGGTGGTTCTTCTCAGCCGAGGGCCTGAGGGAGTGACAGCACTAGCAGGCAGCGTGCGCGCCGAGAAGTGGGATGGCCGCACCGCCGATGGCTGGGCGAGCCTAGCAGATGGGGCCGGCGCTATTGTCAATCTGGCCGGCGCAAACATCTCGGGGGATGGCTTGTTGCCCACCCGATGGAATGCTGCAAGGAAGCGCCTCATCCGCGAGAGCCGGCTCAACGCGGGTCACGCGGTAGTGGAAGCAGTTGAGCAAGTGAGCCAGAAGCCTGGCGTCGTCATACAGGCCTCGGGTGTCGGCCTCTACGGCCCTCGCTCCGACGAGCCCGTCACAGAGGACACCGCCCCGGGTCAGGACTTTCTGGCCGTGTTTGCCGCCAGTGAGTGGGAGCCATCTACAGCACCCGTTGAGACGATGGGTGTTCGGCGTGCCATCATCCGGACAGGCGTCGTGCTGAGCAAGGCGGGCGGAGCACTCCGGCCGATGCTTCTCCAGCACCGGCTCTTTGCGGGCGGGCCCATTGGCAGTGGCAAGCAGTGGCTTTCCTGGATTCACCTCGAGGACGAAGTGCGTGCCATTCGATTCCTCATCGAGAACCCGGCCGCTTCAGGCGCGTACAACTTGGTCGCGCCGCAGGCAGTGACGAATGCCGAGTTCTCGCGCGCGCTCGGCCGCGTCCTACACCGGCCCTCCTGGCTTCCGCTGCCCGGCGGGATCATGCGTGCGGCGTTCGGTGAAGTCTCTGGTCTTCTCCTTACAGGCCAGCGCGTCTTGCCGAAGCGACTGCTGGAGCAAGGATTCCACTTCCGCTTTCCGGAGATTGAGCCGGCACTACGCGAAGCTGTGTCCTTGGGCAGGTCACCCGCAAGACAGCAAGGGTGAGAAAGTGACTACTGCACTCTGGTGGATCCGACGTGACTTGCGATTGGCCGACAACCAAGCACTTCGCGCGGCCATCGAAGCGGCCGATCAACTCGTCCCCGTCTTTGTGCTGGATCCGAGGATTCTGGATTCCGAGCAAGTGGGAGCTGCCGCGTGGAGACGTGTCGCATTCCTGTTTGATGGGCTGCGCCTTCTCGATGCCGATCTGCGCGCTCGAGGAAGTCGCCTCGTCATCCGCCGAGGAGACCCGGTCGAGGAGCTCGCGCAGCTAGCAGGTGAGGCTGGCGCCACGTCTCTCTTCGCCGAGGAAGATCCCTGGCCCTATGCCCGGTCCCGCGATGCCGCTGTGACCAGAGTTCTGCCAATGCAGATGGTCGCAGGACTGACCGTCCATCCGCCGGACGCCGTGCGCAAGGCAGATGGGACGCCTTACACCGTGTTTACCCCTTTCAGCCGCGCCTGGAAGAGCCTCCCGCTTCCCGTCGATGGCGGCCTGCCAGAACCGCTTTCGATACCATCCGTTCCACCACAAGTCGCGAGCCTGTCACTGCCCGACAACCCGGCACTTTCTCCCAGTACGTCGTTCGTTCCCGGGGAAGCCGAGGCCCAGCGGCGCCTGGCGACTTTCCTAGCGGACCGGGACCTGGGCCTCTACCGGTACGCCGAAAACCGAGACCATCCTGACCTGGAGGGCACTTCGCAGCTCTCACCGTACCTGCGCTTTGGGATGCTCTCCGCCCGGCAGGCAATCGCCGGCGCCCTGCGCGGGCTCGAAGAGGCACCGGGGGACCAGGCACGGCATGGAGCGGAGAGCTGGCTCAATGAGCTTGTTTGGCGCGAGTTCTACATCTCGATCCAGGCTCACTTTCCGAGAACCGCGGAGAACAGCTTCCGCCGAGACCTCCATGCGATTGCATGGGAGAATGACGAAGCGGCCTTTGAAGCATGGTGCATGGGACAGACCGGCTATCCGATCGTGGATGCTGCCATGCGCCAGCTCTGGCAAACGGGTTGGATGCACAACCGGGCACGGATGATCGTCGCCTCGTTCCTGGTGAAAGACCTTCTCATCGACTGGCGCTGGGGCGAGCGCTGGTTCATGCAGCAGCTGCTCGATGCCGATTCGGCATCCAACAATGGCGGTTGGCAATGGACTGCAGGGACCGGAACGGACGCTGCCCCCTACTTCCGCATCTTTCACCCTGTGCTGCAGGGCCGGAAACACGACCCAAATGGGGTTTACGTTAGGCGCTGGGTTCCCGAGCTGACCCGCGTGCCGGTGCGCTACCTTCACGCTCCCTGGGAGATGCCTGGGGACGCGCAGCGCGCTTCAAGCTGTCGCGTCGGGCACGACTACCCGGCGCCCATCGTCGACCATGGCTGGGCGCGGGAGCGCGTGCTGGCCGCCTACGCCCGGTCTCGAGCTACTGGCTAGCAAACGCTAGCCGACTTGTGCCTGGGTTATGTCTGCCCAAGGCCAGGCGGCGGACATTATGTCGTCTTGCCTGCAAGGGGATAGCGTTATGTTCGGCTCACCGTGGGGGGGGGGGAATCGCCGGTCTGGTGGTAAGCCGAGTTGGACAGAACGGCGACTACAGATAGAATCTACTGCAGTGTGGGTGTAGATGATGGAAGGCGCTGTGCCTGACCTTGATGCCAAGGGGAGAGCCCTGCAAGCCATTCTGGCTGAGCTTGGCAGCGTTGCTGTCGCGTACTCGGGGGGTGTCGATAGCACCTACCTGCTGGCCGTGAGCCTGGACGTGCTGGGCCCAGACGGTGCACTGGCCATCATGGCAGACTCGCCGATGACGGCCCGCTCGGAGCTAGAGCACGCCCGCGCCCAGGCAGCCTTGTTGGGAGCGCACCTTCTGGTCCTGCCTTACGATGCTCTATCCAATCCCGAAGTCGCCGCCAATCGGCCCGATCGCTGCTATCACTGCAAGCGCGCTCTCCTCGAGTCTCTGCTGGAGGTTGGCCGTTCACAAGGCATGACGCATGTCATAACCGGGGAGAACGCAGACGACGAACACGACTATCGCCCGGGCAGTCGGGCTTCCGCTGAGCTTGGCATCCGCGCTCCCCTGCGCGAGTCTCGGCTCACCAAAGAGGAGATCCGGATCCTCTCCCGACGGCGCGGCCTGGAGACCTGGAACCGCCCGGCGACGCCCTGCTTGGCCACCCGATTCCCCTACGGCACAGCGATCTCGGCCGGGGGACTGGCCCGCGTGGAGGACGCAGAAGCACGGCTACAGAACGAGTGGGGACCGATCCAGCTGCGCGTGCGTGATCACTTCCCCATCGCCCGCCTCGAGGTCCCGCCGGATGCGATTGCCTGTCTGGCTCGGCCTGAGGCCCGCGCTCGGGCAGTCCAAGTGCTCCGTGAACTTGGTTACCACTATGTCACACTTGATCTGGTCGGCTACCGAATGGGCAGCCTGAACGAGATGCTCTCGTAATCCAGGCACGACCAGAACTGGAGGTATTGCCATGGAGGCATCGTGGCTGCGCACGCTGCTCGAGGAAGTTCAGAAAGGAAGTGCCAGTGTCGAGCACGCGATCGAGCGCCTTCGTGCTTTCCCCTACGAGGACCTCGGATTCGCCCGCCTGGACAGCGATCGCAGCCTGCGCACTGGTTTCCCGGAGGTCGTGTTCTGCCAAGGCAAGACCTCGGACCAGATTGTGCAGATCGTGGAGCGCCTGTGTGCCGTCGAAGGCCGGGTCATCGCTAGCCGAGTCAGCTCAGAAGTCGCGCAGCGACTTCTCGCGACCTTCCCCGACTCTGTTCACCACGCCACCGCCCGGATGGTCGTGGTCGGAGGGCCCTCACCGCGCAGTGGAATTGGCACCGTACTGGTCGCGAGTGCCGGCACAGCCGACATCCCTGTGGCAGATGAGGCAGCGGTTACCGCAGAGACACTGGGCAGCCCGGTGGAGCGGCTCTACGACGTCGGGGTGGCAGGCATTCACCGTCTCCTGGACGCGCGCCCCAAGCTCCACGCAGCCAACGTTCTGGTGGTGGTCGCAGGCATGGAGGGCGCGTTGGCGAGCGTCGTGGCAGGGCTGGTCGATCGGCCGGTCGTCGCAGTCCCCACCAGCGTCGGATACGGTGCCAGCTTCGGCGGCCTGGCCCCTCTTCTGACCATGCTCAACAGCTGTGCGCCAGGCGTGGCCGTGGTCAACATCGACAACGGCTTTGGTGCCGGCTGCATGGCACACCTTATCAACCAGGCACCCCGTCCAGGATAGGAGTAGCTTGAGGAGGAGAGCAGCAGCATGGATGAGGATCAGTTCGTACTTGGGGTGAACTACTGGCCCCGCCGCGAGGCTGTGGCTTTCTGGCGGCAGTTTGACGCCGGTGAGGTGCGCGACGATTTCGCTCTGTGTGCCGACCTTGGCCTGAGCGTGGTTCGGTTGTTCCTGCTGTGGGACGACTGGCAGCCTCGGCCCGACGTCGTCAGTCGTGAGTGCTTGCGCTCCTTCGAGAAAGTGTGTGACATCGCGGCCGGGAACGGGCTGGGCCTGGACGTGACGTTCTTCACCGGCCACATGAGTGGGCCGAACTGGCCCACACGCTGGCTCCTGGATCCGCAGGCCCCCCTCTCTGAGCGCCCCGCCGCGCTGGGGTCCGAGTTCGTCGACAGCGGCTACCGCAACCCCTATGTGGATCGCGTGGCCCTGAGCGCCGAGACGAAGCTGCTGCAGACGGTGGTGGGTGCCTTTCGCCAGCACCCCGCCATCTGGATGTGGAACCTGGGCAATGAGCCGGACATCTTTGCCCGCCCCCCCGATCACCTGAGTGGACAGCAGTGGGTGAAACGCATGACCGAGACCATCCGAGCCGTGGACGAGAGCCATCCTGTCACCTGTGGCTTGCACATCGACAGCCTTGTGGCGGACAACGGCCTGTGGATCAACGAGGTCTTTGGTGAGACGGATGTGGCCGTCATGCATGCCTATCCCATGTACGCAAGCTGGGCGCGCCGGCCGCTCGACCCGGAGTTTGTGCCCTTCACATGCGCCCTGACGTCGGCACTATGCGGCAGGCCCACATTGGCAGAGGAGTGGGGCGGGTGCACCGCTCCGCGAGGCAGCGAATCGGTGACGTGGGAATGGGACCTGTGCGGCAAGCCCCACAGGCAGTTCATGGCGAGCGAGGAGGCACTCGCCGAATACGTCGCACAGGTGCTGCCTGGGCTGCAGGCCGTTGGCTCGCCAGGTGCGCTGCTCTGGTGCTTCGCCGACTATGATCCCAGCCTGTACGACCGTCCGTTCTGCAATGAGTGGAGGCACGAGCGCCACTTTGGGTTGGTGCGACCCGATGGCTCGCTCAAGCCGCACGCTGCGGAGCTGCGCCGCTTTGCCCTCTCCCATCCTCATGCAAAGCCAGCGTCTCGCGTCGTGACGCTCGATGTGACGCCGGAGGCGTATTATCAGAAGCCCCTCGAGAACGCCAGGAGGCTCTATCACGAGTTCCTATGCGAAGGGGACTCCTAGCCGCAGGGTGCGCAGAGACTACGGCTGGTGGGCAGCAGAAAGGACAGCGGGCCTCCTGAGAAGACCCGCTGTGCTTGTCTTGGCGGGAGCGACGGGCTCAGCGGCCGCATGTGACATGCAGCCGTCTGCTCCGCCCTGCAACCTGGCCTCCCGGTTGGGCAGCGCTACGTCAAACAGGGTTCGATACTCCGCTCTGGGTTCGATCGCCACGGCTGGTCCTTTGTCGGAGTCCAAGTAGACCCTCTCAAGCAATGTCTGCACAATCTGGCGGCGTTCCTCGGGCGTGGCCACATCCCAGGTAGCCTGGAGGTTCTGCAGCAGCCCCGCCGCCTGCTCAAGGTTGGGCATCGTGGGCGGAACCAGTGCCGCCCGTTGCGCCTGGAGCCGGTCCCGCTCCATCGCATACTCCCGCTCTGCGAGATCGCCCAGCACGTACAGCCGCTTCAGGCGTTCTAGCTGCCCCTCGATCCGCGTGCGTTCTCTGACGACATCCTGCCCGCGTCCTGCCTCCTGAAGCACGAACGAGAGTGCCCTTTCCTGCCAGTCACCAGGCAGCGCCATCTGCCGGAGGTAGTTGCCAATGGCGTGTTCAGCAGCATCCGCATTGACCTGGCGCTGATCGCAGTCGCGGCCCTGATCGTGGGCCGGATCGCGGTAATACCTGAACCTGGCGCTTGAGCTGCCCCTCATGGGCCATCCACATCGGGCGCAGTGGGCCAGACCGGCGAGAGCATAGACCCGGCTGTTTGCGCGCGCCGTGGTGCCCAGCTTGCCCCGCCTCCGCCGCCTCACCTCCTGGCACCGGTCAAACAGCTCAGCGTGCAGTATTGGCTCGTGCACTCCCGGATACCACTCCCCTCTGTACTGGACCTCCCCGAGGTAGAACCGGTTCCGCAGCATGTCACGCACGCTGTCTTTGCTGAACATGGGCAGCGCTCGCTCACCGCGGCCCTGGGGCCGATAGCCCGCTTCATTCAACAGGCGAGCGATGCCCCCATCGGAGTACTGCCCGGTTGCGAAGGACTCAAATGCCAAGCGGACTCCTTCGGCGTTGCGCTCGTCCGGATAGGGAATACCATCTCCGCTGTCCTTCTTGTAGGCAATCGTGTAGCCAAAGGGCACGTCGCTGTTCCACAACCCTGCCTGGGCCCGAGCCTTTTTCCCCTTGGCGGTCTCCAGCCCGAGGTTGCTCAGATACCACTCGGCAATGGCAGACAGCATCGTCAGCATGATTCTGCCCACGGGGGTTGTGAAGTCAAAGCCCTCCGAGGCCGAGGCGAACGACACCCTGCGCGCCTCCAGGTCCTGGAGGGAGAGCAGCACGTCGACGACCGACCTGGAGAACCGATCGAGCTTGTGCACGAGCACGAGATCTAGCTTCCCTGCCTCTGCATCGCGCATCATCGCCTGGAACGCGGGGCGTTCTGTCGTCTTGCCGCTCAACCCCTCGTCCGTGTACACGCCCACGATCTCATAGCCCCGCTCCTGGGCCAGTTGGCGGCATGCCTGGAGCTGCGCATCCAGGCTGTACCCCTCCACTTGCTCGCGCATGCTTACGCGCGTGTACACCGCAACTCGCATGTCTCTCTCCCTTCGGCGATCTGCCCTGTGATACCATTCACCCTTGGAGGTGGCTGCCACCTCCACTATTCTACCCCAATACTCCCGCGCTACCGAATGCGCATCGCCTCACATCAGAGAACCCGTCAGTCATCTGGCAGGTCCAGGGCCGTCCCCGGGGCCTCGGGCGCGCTGCCCTCCTGCTGATAGCGATCGCCCTGCTGCTCGTTCAAGATCCGGAGCACCAGCTTGGCCAGCAGCTTGAGAAGTGCGTCGGTGTCCGCCGTGTACGCAGTTGGCTGCCGTGCTGGTCCACGCTGCGCCGGGATCCGGCTGTCGCCCAGGCCGTCCTGCCCGTAGCCTGCCGTGTCAGTAACCGAACCGGCGCTGGAGCACAGGCGCGGCAACTGCGTGCTCTCTTCGCACATCGTGCCTACCACCGCAGGCTCCGCTGGAGCGGCCGGCCCGTTAGCCGGCCGGCCGGTAGGCCGGACGAGCACGGGGTCTTCCCTACCGGGTTGGCTGACGGCCGCTATGTTCTTCATACCAGAACACAAGGAGCGCAGTTCGGCAGGAGGCACCGCCCTGGCCTAAGCCGATTGGCTGAAGGGGCCTAGACGTGTGCACCGGCAGCCCCTTCCAAGGAAAAACCTGCTTTCCGGTCATTCCTTGGAACTCGGTGCAGGTTTCGTCTCACCCTGGCTGGAGACCAACACGGCCCGGATATCTCCGCTGGCATGGGCGGCCAGCTTGGCGATCTGCGCCAGCACATCGGCGCCCTGTCTGCCTGAGCGCATCTCAAGCAGGATGATGGCGGCCAGCAGATGGATATCGCTGCGGATCTGCTGCTCCAGCATCTGCTGCCTGATCAGGTCGAGTTGATGCGCCACGCGGTTGCCCATCCGGCTGCGGCTGCCCATGAGGTCCTCCTGGACATCGAGATACTCACGGATCGCCTGGCGCACGACGTCGGCCAAGCTGATGTGATTCCGTTCTGCCAGTTGTTCCAGGAACTGGTGCATCTGTGCAGTCATGGGGACGGATACTTCCCGAGGGTACTTACCTGCACCGCGGGTCATGATGCCCTCCCTCTTGTCCGCGCCCCGTCGTGGCTGAGGCGAAGCCGCACAGCCACGACGGGACACAGGTTGTGGTGTCTGATACTCGTTGGGTGGCTCTGAGGCATAGTTCCGCATGGCCATGCGGCTGCGCGAAGTGGGCTCTGAGTGGGACTCCCCGGATCTGAGGCACGTGCGGCGATGGGCATGGGAGTCTGAGGGGCACCCTCAGCAAGCGTTTTAGCTTGCTACCGGACGCACCGCCGGGCGCGGGCGTGGCGCACCTGCGTAGCAGCAGCCACGAGCGCCACGGTGCGGCCCGGTGACGACTTCGCCCCGAGAACGCCCTGGATGGACTCATGGTGTGATTTCCTTCAGAAAGAGTGTGGGCCGCCAGGGGTCGCCTTCAATGTCTGGATCGCCAGCGACCACTCGCAGGCCAAATCGAGCCCGAAGGTCGGGCAGGTCCTCGATCTTGACCCGCTGTCCCACCCATGGCGCAGGCAAGATAGGGGCGGCGACAGTCACGGGAGGCACTCTGAACATCCCAGCGCCGGCGAGTGCGAAGCGGATCCAGGCCCGCAGGTCGCCTCCGGCCAGGTGAAAGTCGGTAATGTCCTTCCCGGCGAGGGGTATCAGTCGCTGCGCCTTCACGCTGAGGGCCTGCCAGGCCGATGCTCCCTCACTTCCGGCGACGTCGGTGTCGTAGGCGATCAGCAGCCTCAGCACGCCGAGCAGGTAGGGCACCCAGGCATCAGGCAACCTGGCCGAGGCGCTGCCCAGGGTCACCACGCCTACCAGGTCACCGGCCTCCTGGCGGAGCAGCATGGCGTCGAATTCCCCTTCGGTGATCACGGCAACGTTGTTCCCCGTGAGGGTGTCCGCACCGAAGAGGGCCAACTGGCTGCCCTTGACCTGCACGTACTTGGGCTGGCCCGCTGCGCGCCGCACCTTGAGGTACCAGACCTGCCCGGCTACCATGCACGGGACGACGATGCCCCGTGGCACCCAGAGACCACCGATTCTCTGATTGTGCCGGTTGAAGCCCAGATGCCACCGGCGTACCGTCTCATCAGCCAGGCCTCGGCGGTTCAACCAGGATCGCGCCTTGACACCTTCACCCGACCACAACGCCGCCTCACACGCAGCCACTACCCCCTGTGCGCGATGCTGCCAGCCTTCCGTCTGTGCTGACGAAACGGAGGTCTGTTTCTGAGCTGCGGTCGGTGAGACTGGGACTGAGCTCTGGTTGCTCAACCGCTCGCAGGCTTCTCGAAAACTCAGCCCCTCTCGCTCGCGCAGCCAGTCTATGGCATCCCCCGACTTGCCGCAGCCGAAGCATTTCCAGCGATTGTTGGCCACCCCCAGGCTGGGCGTCTTGCCGTCGGCGTGAAAGGGGCAGCGCCAATTCAGCCACCGGCCCTCGTGCCGAACCGGGGAACCCAGATCGCGTTCCACAAGCGCCGCCAAGTTGACACGTTCCAGCAGGGTTTTCAGCTCAAGCATTTCGCCTTCCTCCAACCGTGGTGGAACAACTTGTCGACGGTAGTGACAGGTTGACACGGTGACAGGTTGACAGGTACGGCGAGTGTGGACTGCGGCTTGCCCGGACATGCGTGGGGTCCAACCTGTCTACCTGTCAACCTGTCTCCCTGTCCCTATCCGTGACAGGTATTCCGTCGCCACAAAACCTGTCGCCGCAGGCCCACGCGCTGATTCGATCTGGATCGACTGGATCAGCCCGTCGCGGCTCAACCCGGCCACCAGGTCGTCGAAATCAGTTCTTCGCAGCTTCAGGGTCCGGTAGAGATCCCTTGCCGCGATCCCTTTCGGCCCGGCTCCGCGGACGAGCTGCAGGATGCGGTCCTCCTTGCCAAACTCGGCTGCCACCTCCCGGTTGGATAGCATGTCCAGCAGCCGGTGGGCACTTGCCCTCCAGCGCTCGGCAATCCCCTGGGCACGGGCATAGTGAGGCAGGGTCAGGCGAGGCTCTTGCTGGTGACCGCATCCCCAGTCCAGAGCTGCCAGGATGAGCGCGATTTTCAAGGCCTGGGCCGGCAGACGCGCGTAGTTGCCCCACAACTGGTGCGCGGGAGGATTGTCGCTGGTCAGCAGGGTGTGGGTCAGGGCTACGAAGTACTGCCACCAGGCGGCCTTGGCGTCGTCCGACATCTCCACGTCGCGCGCCAGTACCGGGTCGGGGAACTTCTGGATGGGCAGCCGGGCATTGGCCAGATGGGTCAGGTCCGCCAGCAGGTGTGGCGGATAGGGAGGTCTCGACCGCTCAAAGTCGTCTCCGGGCCTGGCGGGTGGAGCCTCCGGCGTCAGCAGTCCGAAGCGGGCAAACAGGCCATCGTGCCAGGCAGTGTGGATTTCGGCGCCCCGCAGCCGGGCAGGGGTGGTCATGCCCAGCAGGCTGAGGTAGGCATTGCGGACCACGACAAAGCCGGCGCCCCGCGTGTTGCGCCGGTACAGGTCAGGGCAGTCGTACAGCCGAAGCAGAAGCTCGGCCATGCCGGTCATGTAGTCTCGGCGCAGGCCGGCTAGCAGGGCGCTCATCTCTTCCAGGATCACCCCTCGCTGGGCGGAGAAGTTTCGCCCGGCCAGCCACAGCTCGCGGTCCCGCTCGGTGAGGTCGGCTGCATGCAGGTTGGCCGGCTCGCGGCCGGCCAGGTCCGAGAGCATCGCCTCGGGGGTGAAATCGTTGGCAAAGAGGAGCTGGGGGAAGCAGTCGTGGATCAACCGGCTGCCGACCTCCAGCCCGGTGCTCTTGGCGTACAGGGTCGTGTCGGCTACTCCCAGGACGTAGAGGTTGGGGTAGAGATCACCGTGGCGGAGACGGAGCCGAAGGCGCCGGGCGATGGCCAAGCCGCCGATCCAGAGGCCGATGGCCTCGTGGAAGAGGTGAGGCGTGCGCTCGCTCACGTCGCCGGCGAAGGCGACAAAGTCGCTCAGCCAGTGGCCCACCTCCTGGCCGGCCTCCTGGATCGCTGGCGGGATCTGCGCTTCCTGGGGGAGATCCAGCAGGTCGGCGCTGCCAATCTCCGGTCTCGGGGCTGCTGGCGCAGTACCTTGGAGGATGGCGCGCCCTGCCTTGCCCACTTGGTTCCGGATGTCTGCTGCCTGACTTTCGGGCAGCCCGGACAGGGACCCATCGAAGGCGGCAAGCCGTTGGTCACCGCAAGCTCCAGCGATGGCTTGCGCCAGGCTCGTCCAGGGTTCAGGAAGGGCGGCCATCTCAGCATCACCTGGCGGCGCGCCGGCCAATAGGCGGGCAATCGCCCCGGCTTCGAGCTCGAATCCTGTAGGTTGGTTCATTCCCGACCCTCTGACTCAAGCCCAAGGGGAGCCTGCACGTCCTCACCGTTGTCGTGCGGTGGGAGTCCCGCCTTGCCATCGCCGAGCAGACCCCGCCTGCGCAGCTCGTGGCGAACCAGCAACCGGATCTGGTCACGCGGGTCCCGCAGCTCGGCTGTGGCCCATCTGGCCAGGGCCTCGGCTTCCGCCATGCTCAATGCCACCTGCAATTTGACCATCTCTCACCTCTCAGACAAACAAAAAGCTCCAGACTTTCGCCTGGAGCATATCACGCGGAAAACGAACGAAAAAGGGTTCTCTACGTTTCCTTCGTTTCCTTCTTTTCCTTCGCCTTGCGCCACACCGCGACTTCGGCCAGAAGGGGGTCATCTGGCCTCAGCCGGTGCAGGCGCAGCCTGGCATCTCTCAGTAGGGCAAGGCCCGGCTCGTCCGCACCGGGGCTCCACTCGACCTCCCGGGCGATCCACTTCCACGGCTCTCTTGGAGACTTGCGCTTGAGTTCTTCTCCCTCCTGGGCTTTGGCGAGGCGATAGATCAGTTCGTCGTGGTCCAACCCAGGGCGCCCAGGGGGAGCGGATAACTCATCGTCCGCGGGGACTGCAGCGGCAGCTACCAGCTTGGTGGGAAGCGTCTCGGAGGTCCCCGTGGGTTGCGCCAGGCCAGGGCTGTCGCTCTCTACATGGGTCTCTAGGGGGTGGTGCGCCGTCTGTGGTGCAAGCTTGGCGAGCTCCAGTTGCAGCTGCTCCATGCCCAAGGAGAAGTTGACAAAGATGTGGCCCGTGGCCTTTGGTTTGGGGCACTTCATGAGAACAATCGTTTCCCCCTCTCGCACCCGTGTACCATGCAGCATGGCAACCGGCTCACCCTCCTCGGCCAGGAAGCTGCCTCCTGGCTTCCTGTAGAGGATGGTACTGACCATGCCTTCGAAGCCATCCTCGTCTGCCTTCTTGACAACGAGGTACAGGCCGAGCTCCCGGCCTTCGTGCCGGACCTTCCAGGAGAAGGGGCCAGCTTTCACCTTGGCGTGACCCCGCAGCAGCCGTACCAGCTCTCGGGGCTCCACATCGAAGACCAATCGCTTGGTGTACACTTCACTCATTGCAGAGTCCTATGAGATCCAGGCTTGGCCCGCCTGCCCCAAGCCTGCGAGCATACTCGTACCCCACTGTAGCCCGACAGGCAGTGGCCTGCAGCCTTTGTAGCAGGGAGCTCGCATCGTGGGAGAGCGCAAACACCTGAACAACCAGCTTGGCTGCAGTCGCTGCATCCTACCTCGCGCGCGTGCCGACTCAAGGATTTGCGGACGAGAGGCTGTCCCGCTCGGTCTTCATTCATTCCCGATCCCTTCTACGCTCTTCGAATGGGCTGGCTAGACTCGCCGGGTTCACACCGTCGCCCGGGACGAGGCTGTGCGTTGGCCAGATTCCATCCGGCCCGGTATGTACCAGGTATGCACCGCGCGGTATGAAATGGGTACATACCAGGCATGCTTGCTCATCTGGTGCAGGTTTACTGACGACAGCAGGTTGTAGGTGTTGTCCTATCGACAAGATCAACTCAATGCTAACAGTAATTGTTTGTGCTGTCACAACTGACATGGCGATCAAGACGAGTCCAGCAAACAAATGCACGGCACCCCAAACGCCGAGCGGCGTCGTCAGTGTCGATCCAGTCTGGCATGTCAGTCCTTCTTGCAGTGGGCGTTTTGCCCTACCCCACGCCTGCAAACTTGCTACCCGCCGTTGCCGCCCAGCACCGCGTCCAGACTGGACACGAAGGAGTCGTGCCGCCCCTCCCGCAAGTACGCGAAGAACGTACCATAATCGCGCGGAGTCAGGAAGTGAAACAGGTAGCGGTTCTCGGTCTGCTGCCGGTTGAGTGTCTCGAAGTGCTGGCGGGCATGCCGATACTTCCCCTTGTTCTCGTCAGCCGGCTCGCTGATCTCCTCATCGCCCTTGATCTCGATGACGAGGATGTCGCTCCCCTTCTTGACGAAAAAGTCTGGGTTGAAGAAGCCCCTTTTCTGGTGCTCGCCCCTGCGCCACGCGTACTCTACCGGGTAGAAGTCTCGATCGGTGGACTTGATCCATCCGTCCACGGCTTGCGCGTTCTCCGGCTTGATCAGCTGCTTGACAAAGTCACGCTCGGGCTTGTGGTCTGCCAGCACAATGTTGAGTGGTGTCTTGAAGAGGTAGGCATTGTGCACATACTGCCAGGCGGAGCGGGGCAGGCTCTCGTCGTCGCGCACCTGCTCCAGCAGTTGCAGCAGCTCCTCGTCACCGGGCTCGAAGGAGTGTTCGTCGGCAAAGACCGTCACGTCGTCGCGGCGAAGCGCACCCAGCCCCACGCTGTCCCGCTGGCGATCGGCCGTCGAGAGGATTGTCACCGCCTCAGGCCTCATGAGGTAGCGCACCCGCTGAGCTGCGCCCCGTCGGAGCGTACCGAACGCAGCATACAGCCGCTGCCGGTTCTCCTCGCTCACCCGATCTTCTGATTCACCAGCCCGCCTAAGCGACTCCCGGATCAGGGCCTTCAGCCAGTCGAGACCGTAACGCTCGGCATAGTTCGTCTCGCCTTCCGTCTCCATATCGATGGAGCTCAACCGGAAGTGAATCGCCTCTGCGAGCTCGTCGACGCTGTACATCCTGTACTGGACCAACGTCTTCTTCGTGCGCCGGTCGCCACTCACAGCACGTTCATAGGTGGTCTCCCGCTCTAGCGCCGGAGCCTGTGAAATGAGGGTGACAAACCCCTTGCCGAAGTCGTACTCGCCCGTTTGCTCATACGTCTCGACGGTCGGCACTTTGCTGTAGTCAATGCGGTGCAACGTGAAGTGACAGTCGGGTGTCTTGCCCACTGGATAGGAGTAGAGGCGTTTCTCAACCTCCATCACTTCGTCCACCAGGTGCCTGATACGGCTGGACCAGGCATCGTGGTTGAAGACCGTGACGACCGGGCGCTCGCCGCGGTAGGCGTCGGGAATGCGCAGGCCGCGTCCCAGAACCTGGGCGATCAGCAGCTTGCTGTTGAAGGCGCGCTCTTCATGGGGCACGATCTGGAAGACGTTCTGCACATCCCAGCCCTCGGTGAGCATAGAAACCGACGTGATCCACTCAACCGGGTAGTCGGGTCGATCAACGTCTACCAGCGCCCTGGCATTGGCCTGGTGCTCCTGGGCTGAGGTGACGATCAGCACTTTTTTCTCGGCATCCTCACGCGGAATTCCCTCCTGCACGGCCAAGAAGTCAACGAAATCTGCAGTCAGTTGCTTGCAGGCAGCGATGTCGCGGGTGATCAGAATGGTCAGCGGCTTGACCTTTCGATAGCGGGAAGTCTTGGCTTCGCGGTGGTTGTCGTAGATCTTCTGGAACTTCTCGTCCTGTGTCTGGGATGTGTCCTCAGCCACGTACTCGATGGTTTTGGCGAACCCCTGCTCGATGGCCTCGCGCAGCGAGTAGCGATAGACTACGTCGGCAAAATAGTCGTTGTCCACATAGCAGGTGCCGGAAAAGCCAACCAGAAACCGGAAGCCAAAGGCCGGATCGAGCAGAAACTCCTTCCAGCGCTTCAGGCTGCGACTGGTGGCGTCGTGTCCTGTGGGCTTATTGTAGACGTGGTGCACCTCGTCGTTGAGGACAAGCGTGCGCTGGCCCTTGCCGGCCAGGCTGTCGCGGATGGATGACTTGACGTGCTCAAGAGTGGCGTGAAAGTTCTCTACACAGACAGTGCCGTCCACGATCGACTCGGTGCCGTTGATGATGTGCGGATTGCGCACGCGGGCATCTTCCGGCATAAGGTCCCTGAGCGTGGCGTCTGCCGACAGCGCGCGGAACTTGCCCAGAAGACCGTCTTCGATCGTCCGAGAGGGGCACAGCACCAGGACACGATCCACCTCCCCCAGTGCCAGGAGGATGCGCGCGATGCCATACATGACAAAGCTCTTGCCTGTGGCGGTCGCCAGGTCGATGGAGCATGACAGGTGATCGGGCAGCTGCAGGTAACGCTCCATCTCACGGAACGAGGCATAGCGCTCACGCAGCCTTTCGTTCGAGTGGTAGTTCTCCTCGGCAAGGGCACGAAGATTGAGATAGCGCCCTCCCAGCAGGTAGCGGAGCGCAACCCGGATTGCCTCTTTCTGGTACTCGCGGGGGCCACACAAAGCATCCAAGAATGGCTCATAGCGTGAGATTTCGAAGCGGGTGGGGTCGACGCTGGGGCTGACCCGCAGCACGAGGTCCTGATTCAAGAAGGTCTGCTGGTCAGGCATCAGTCGCCCCCTTCGGCATTTCAAGCGTGGCTCGCCGGAAGTCAGCTGGAGTCTTGACCTCCCGGTATTCGTTGCCGTAGATGTCGATGTAGACGATCATCGCCCGCTCACCCAGCGACCCCAGCGGCATCCGTACCTCCCAGCCATTCTTCTCGATGTCGTTGGCGTAGAACACGGCGTCGAGGTTGAACACGTCACCCTCGTAGTCATAGTCGACCATGACCATCGACAACGTCTCGCGGTTCCCTTTTTGCGTCGCGCCCTTGACCATCGCCTTGCTCTTGAAGGTCTTGACTTGGATGACTGCCTCGTCCAGCAGCTGCCCAGCCTGGGGCCTGGCCACGTAGTCGCATTCGACGTCGGGGAGCCGGATGAAGTCAAAGCCCACCGCCTCCACGGTCTCGTTGACCTGGCTCTCGTCCACCGGTTGGGTGATCGCCTGGAAGCCGCGGCTGTGAAGCTCGTTGATGATCGAGTAGGGGATGCGCAGCACGTAGTAGCGGGTGCGGCCTTTGTCGATATAGTCCTCCAGGAAGCCAACGCTGGCTGCCGGGGCGATGATGTAGAAGCGGGAGCCTACCCGGCTGCCGACCTGGTTGTGCAGGTCGTCGACAAATCCATAGTCCAGGACGACCCCACCGTGCTGCAGATGATCAAACACCAGCACATCGTCGGCGCCTCGGTAGCCATCGAGCGCCACGCCCGCGACCGCGTGGGGCTCGTCGCGGCACTGGAATAAGTGCAGGGCGAAGAAACGCCAGTCTGGCCAGGGCAGGCGCTTGAGCTGCGAGAAATCGTACAGCCCAGCGTTGTACAATGTGAAGGGTCGGGGTTCGAGCCGCTTGCCCCGGTTGCCTATCTCGGCCCTCAGGTTTAGCAGCCGCTTCTGAATCGTGTAGATCGCCAGCTTGCCACAGTCGATGCCGATCCAGCGCCGGCCCAGCTTCTCCGCCACGGCCAACGTTGTTCCGGAACCGGCAAAGGCATCCAGGACCAGGTCACCTTCGCGCGACGACACCCGAACCACGCGCTCCAGCAGTTCTTCGGGGTTCTCGGTGGGATAGCGCGCGCCGAAAACGTACCCCTTGAGATCAGTCCAGTTCGAGTCAACAGGGGTGTCCTCAGTCTGAAGGTACTCAGGCAGTCCCACCACGCGGTTGCCCGCTAGATCCACATAAGAGGCGGCTTCATCAACGCGCAGCCTACCCTCTTCTTGCGCTTGCTCGATTCGCGACTGAGTGAAGGTCCAGTGGCGCCCCTTAGGTGGGAGCCTCGTGACCCCGAAAATCACTCGCTCGGGTGGATTTCTCAGCCCAGGCGAGCTCATCCCTCTCCAGACAGGCTTGGTGGGCTGACCACAAAATGAGCATAGCCTTGGACGGGTCGCCTGATTGAAGGCGAACTCAGCCGACCTTGTGTAGAAGAAGAGCGAGTCCGTGGCGACGTTGAACCTCTTCAGTCCCCCAAGCTGTCTCTTGAAGCGGTTGATGACAATCTCGTTCTGGAAATTCCCGATGTCGAACACCTCATCCATGATCGCCTTGATGTAGTGTCCGAAGTGATAATCGAGGCGCACGTAGATGCTGCCATCTGAGGTCATGAGCTCCCGGAGGAGTACCAGTCTCTTCCGCAGGAACTCGATGAAACGTGTCCCCTGGGTCTTGGCGGAGTACGATATCTCGCCGTCGCCAGGACCGTATTCATCACCTGTTCCAAAAGGCGGATCGATGTATACCAGTCGCACTCCCCGTGCGCCATCCTGGTTGACCAACCTTCCCTCTTCCTTCAGCCCCAGCAACGTCTTCATGGCCTGCAGGTTGTCCCCGAAGATAAGCATGTTGCGCCAGTCGCCGCCGTTCCCACCGAAGGACTTGACCGCCTGGAGGGGCACAGCCATCGTCTCAGCGAGGATGTCTTCCTCGGGCTCTTTGCCTGCGTACGCCAGTTCATACTCCTTGCGCTCTGGAGGAAAGAGGATGAGCTTGTAGTCTGGGGGAAGATCCTCCCCCCGTTGGAGCAATTCGATGATGTGCTGTCGTTGGGAATCGGTGAGGTTGGACATGAACTACGCCCCCTTGTTGCCCGCCATGACGGCCTGCATCTCATATTCCTCGATTAGGCCGTCGTCGCCAAAGCTGTAATAGCGTCCATCGCCGAGGATCAGGTGATCGAAAACGCGAATCTCCATCGCGCGCCCTGCGATCACCAGGTCGCGGGTGAGGATCTTGTCCTGCTCGCTCGGGGCCGGGTCGCCCGCAGGGTGGTTGTGGACGGCGATGAACCCGGCAGCGTATGCTTGGGCGGCGCGTAGCATGATCTTACGGACTGACGGCTGGGTCTTTGCCACGTCGCCTTCATCCACGGTGGCCACGTCCAGGACGGCGTTACGACGGTCCAACAGCACTACCTTGAACACTTCGTGCCTGAGGTCTCGCACGAGAGGCATCAGATAGTCGGCCACATCGGAAGAGGATCGGATCGGCCCCTCGAGAGCTCGTTCCTCGCTCATCATGCGCCGCCCTAACTCAGCGCCCGCTTTGATCTGGGCGATCTTGGCGGTGCTCAGACCCTTGATCCCCTGTAGCTCAGCCGGATCGCAGGCACCTAGCGCTCGGAGCGTCCTGAACTTGAGCATGAGTTGCCGGCCCAGGTCCACGGCGCTGGAGCCCTTCACGCCGGAACGGATGAGGATCGCCAACAGCTCGGCGTTGGTCAGGGTTTGTGCGCCGTACTTGAGCAGCTTCTCGCGCGGCCGGTCTTCCTCGGGCCAGCCGGCGATACCTGTGAGGTAACCTCTTTTCTTGTGCGCCATCGCCCTTTACCGAGTTCAGCCCAAGAGCCGCCTTGTCGACCAGCCCTAAACCCGCCTGGTTCGTGCCCGACTCGCCACACTCAACGGTGGCGTAGGCGCATCAGCCAGATGTGTCCGCCGTGGCGATAGGCCGGAGTCACGCCGTTGCGCCGGATCTCGAGAGTCTGTCCATGGCCGATCTCACGATCTGATCACAGCGCCCCGTCTTTCAAGCCGGAGAACCAAGGGAGGTAGTTGCCCGGTGAGCAAAGCGTACTTGACCGTAGGCAGATCATAACCGGTGATGCTGACGAGTTCCCTCAGATACGCCTCAGGTACTGGATCAAGGTTCCTATCAAGAACCCACGGCCTGTGGCCCTCAAAATGCACTTTGTAGTGACTACCATTAGGTGGCGCGTCGACCCGGATTGCGCCAAGTGCGCCGCAGTTACGGTAGGCGTTCTCGAAGCTCACGTGCCTGCCCTGCATTTCAACTGGAACATCCCAATCATAGGCATCGTCTAGTTGATCAAGCTCACGGGGTCCAACAAGGGGAAAAACTCGCCTCCCTGCGAAGTCACCATACCTCCCAAGCTGCTCACCGGCGAAGGCGGACTCGCATGCCACGCCAATGAAGAACCGTCTGCCGTTACAGCATGAGTCGTGCACGATCAAGAGCCTTCCAACTTCATCAGCCCAGAAACCCACGAGGCCCATGTTGCCTGCGCTAAGCGGCACGGGGTGGGGCTCATAGTCGCCGATATCTGACACATCAACCCGCACAAGTCGGTTGTGGGGCTGAAGGAACCATTGATTGAGAAGACCAAAGATGACACCCAATAGAGGGTATGGCCCTGTGCGGATCCAATCAAACCCCTGAACTACCTCCGCAAGGATGTCTGTCAGAATCAGATGGGCTTCGTCCCTAGCCAGGCAGCTCTCCATCTCGCCTAGTGCCTCGCCGACAAGACGCAGTTGATCCTCATCCCTGGGAAAGCTCTGGTCAAGTATGACTGGCGATGGACACAGAAGGGGTGGCATCCGCCTAGGCTTCCTCTCGTCTCACCTTTTCCTGGCTCCGAAATCTCTTTTGTGCCCTCAGTAGTCTCCCGGTCAGCGATGCTGCTTCCCCGAAGAAGCAATAGGGCCAGTCGGGAACAGTGCCATCAGGCTTGATCGACAGCTCGTGAACTATGGGAACACCCGTCTCGACATCAATGAAGAAGATGGCTGACTCGGACGCGAGTACCCCGAGGTCGTCCTCCGCCGCGAGAACCCGGATGGCGTTTACAAGGTGCTCACTGTGCGTTTCGATGATGATCTGCTTTCCAGCATAGGTCATCGCAGCAAAGAAATCGGCGAGGCGCACCTGCAGGGCGGGGTTGAGATGAAGCTCGGGTTCTTCAACAATTAGGGTACTTCCCGGGTCAGCTAGCAATCCTCGCACCAAAATCGGCAGGAGTTGGGAGTAGCCAAAGCCCGAATCCATAAGGGCATGGAGGTCGCGTCCAGACACGCTCTTTATCTCGAACTGCACCACTACATCGCCCTGAGTGTGTACTTGAATCTCTTCACAATCCACACCCTCCGCTGGTGCGGCACCGACGCGAAGATAGTACAGCCACGAATTGAGAGCAGAAGACAGGCTCTCATGGACCCTGTCCCGATTGCCAGGACGAACGTTGAACACCCTGTCATCAGCCCTGTAACGCAGCACATACGGCAAGAACTCACCAGCCGGGTCCAGGTTGGGCATCACATCAGAGCTTGTCAGGTAGTATCTCTTGGCAGCTGTGCGCAATGGTTCAAGGTAGTGGATGTCACGCAGGGCACCTTTGAAATCACCTATCGCTCCTTCAACATGTGGGGGCGACGCCAGCAGAGCCCATCGGTCCTTTTCCTCTTTGTCTGTTCGTCCACGCCTGGCTCGGGGCCGCATTCTGGCAACAATTCGACCTGGCAAGACTCCATCCAGGATAGTCGTGGCCCGCACAAATCCCTCTCTTTCAGAGGCCTCAAACTGCATCAGCTCGGAAGTCTCGCTGAACAGTCTGATGTAGTCCTGTGGCAGTAGGATCTCGTATTCCCTGCTGGAGTCAGATACTTCCTTTCGGCGCACCTCCCACGTCAGCGAGTTTCCGTCAACTGTCAGGTGGGCCTCAATCCTCCTCAGGATGCCCTGGGGAGCCAGGACGCCAGCACCAGGACCTCCATCACCCAACGGAGAGTGGCGGGTGCCATCATCAAGCAGTTCGTGCTCGTGCGCCGCTGAGAAAGTGAACCGAAAGCTCGCTGTGTAGTCGACCAGCTTCGGCTGCGTCTCCCTTCTTGTTCGAGTGGCTGGAGCTTCGGTCCCTGGGCTCAGTGGCTGCAGAAGCCGAGCTAGATCGACTGGCATTACGTCTTCGATCGTGATACCGATGGAGATGGGCCTCGCAATCTCCTCGTTCGAGACGAAGGACTTGTAGCTGCCTAGATCCACCTGTGATCCGACAAATCGAAGCCTGCCCGAGGCGGCTCCTGCACTCTCTCGAATGCCCTGACTCTGGCGCAGCAGCAGTAAGGATCTCAGGATAGTTGACTTGCCTGAGCTGTTCGTGCCGCAGAAGACACTCAGTCTCGGGAGGGCAAACCTGACTCCTGGTTCGGCGAATATCCTGACATTCTGCAACTCAATCTCTGATATCAAGGTCATTTCCCTCCGTTATCGTCGGCACACCGAACGCCTCGCGTACACCACGCGAGTCCGGAATACGCGCTTCACCTGTCATCTGCCATAACCAACAGGGGGAACCCCCCTCCGGGCTCCCCCTGTGATTGGCATTCGGTATCCTTAGACGGGGTAGCCCCGCAGTCAGCAGTTACCCAGGCACACAGCCGTCCGCCGCCTCGTTCCTGAACTGACAGATACGCATACGATGCCCCAACGGTCCACTGCAACGCCTTGATCCATAAATGTGGGGCACTAGCCCCACCATTCCGTTATGTCAGCTCCTGGCGGCAGGAGGATGATGTCACATACGGGAGCGACGGGATTCGAACCCGCGGTCTTCGGCTTGACAGGCCGACATGTTAACCGCTACACCACGCCCCCTGACGGCAAGGACTATAGCACGGCTCTAGCACGAGGTCAAATCCGCACCGCCCACTGGGAGACGCTGTGGTGGCCTTTGCCGGTTGCGCAATCGCACCTCCGTCTGCTATAATGGCCCCATCAGACCACATGCCCACGAGGAGACACCCATGAGTGATATCCGGCTGGCCGTGATCGGCGGCTCAGGCATCTATGACTTGGAGGCACTGACGGACGTTGAGGAGCTGAACCTCACCTCCCCGTTCGGCGATCCCTCGGACTCGATCGTGGTCGGGACTCTCCAGGGGAAGCGCATTGCCTTTCTCCCTCGGCATGGCCGCGGTCACCGCCTTTCACCCTCCGAGGTCCCATACCGCGCCAACATCTGGGTGCTCAAGAGCCTGGGCGTCGAGCGGATCATCTCAATCAGTGCGTGTGGCTCCATGCGAAAGCGCTACCGGCCCCGTGACATCGTGGTGCCTGAGCAGATCTATGACAACACCAAGAAACGGGCCTACTCGTTCTTTGGCGAGGGCCTTGTGGCGCATGTCTCCTTTGCCGAGCCTTTTTGCCCGCACCTGCGCGGACTGCTGGCTGAAGCAGTCACGGCTTCAGGCGCAAGGGTCCACGTGGGAGGCACGTTCCTCACAATCGAGGGCCCTCGCTTCAGCACAAGAGGCGAGAGTCGGGTATTCCGCTCTTGGGGCGTCGACATCATCGGGATGACCGCCGTGCCCGAGGCCCAACTCGCACGTGAGGCAGAGATCTGCTACGCGACGATGGCCCACATAACCGATTATGACGTCTGGCACAAGGAGGAAGAGCCGGTCACCGTCCAGATGCTGATCGACAACCTGACCGCCAACGCGGCTCTCTCCAAGCGCACGATCGCTGCCCTCGTGCCAATGCTGACGGATGACCGGCCCTGCGAGTGCGGCAGTGCGCTCGCTACGGCCGTTATCACCCGGCGTGACCTGGTCCCGCCGGAGACAGTGGAGCGCCTCCGGCCCATCCTGGCCAAGTACTTCTGAGGGATGCGCGCGCGGCACGCCCTATCGGTCACGCCGCGCTTGTGCTCGGGCTAGGCCACCACGCTTCGCCGCTGCGTCGCCGCTTCCAGCCGCTCAGGGATCACGCGAACGCCGATTCCCGGGCCGGTGGGCACTGCCATCGTACCGTCCTGGCTCACGGTGAATGCCGGCTCGACGATGTCCTCACGAAAGTAGCGGTCGCTGGCCGAGATGTCTCCCGGCAGCGTGAACCCTGGCAGGCTGGCAAGGGCCACATTGTGGGCGCGCCCGATGCCCGTCTCGAGCATGCCGCCGCACCAGACGGGCCAGCCGTTCGACCGACACAGATCGTGTATCGCCCGCGCGGCGACCAGCCCTCCCACCCTGCCGGGTTTGATGTTGATGATGCGCCCACTTCCCAAGGCAAGGGCAACTCGTGCCGCCGCCAGACTGGGGACCGACTCGTCCAGGCAGATCGGGGTCGAAAGGCAACGCTGCAGATCTGCGTGGTCGAGCAGATCATCATAGGCCAAGGGCTGTTCGATCATCAGCAGCCCGTATTCGTCCAGGGAGCGGAGCATTTTCGCATCTGCCAGCGTATAGGCGGAGTTGGCATCCGCCATGAGCAGCACCTCCGGGAAGCGCTCACGCACAAGCCGCACCACATCGGCATCCCATCCTGGCCGAACCTTGATCTTGATCCGGCCATACCCCTGCGCCAGGTAGCCACCTATCACGTCCAACAGCAGCTCCACAGACGGCTGAACGCCCACACTAACGCCGACGGCCACCCGCTCTCGGACTCCTCCCAGCATCGCGGCGATGGAGACGCCGCTTCCCTTGGCCAGCAAATCCCAAATCGCCGCCTCTAGCCCCATCTTCGCAATGTGGTGACCACGCACCGGGGCCATCAGTCCGACAGCCTGTTCGGGGCTGGTCACATCACATCCAACCATGCACGGCGCGAGGAACTGGTTCAGCACATGCCAGCAGGTTTCGACGGTCTCGTACTCGTACCACGGCCCCCTAGAGGTCGCAGCCTCTCCCCATCCCGTGAACCCTTCGCCGTGTACGGCCACCAGGATGGTCTCACGAACATCCTCACGTCCAAAGCTCGTGACGAAGGGCTGCACCAGGGGGAGCATTGCATAGCGGATCTCGATCTGGTCGATGCGCATATCACTCATTCTCCTTTGCGAGCAAGTAGAAGCACCTTCCTTCGCACCGCGCCAAGTCGGTGACAGTGAACCCCGCTGCGAAGTGGTCTTCAAAGACGCGGCGCGTCGCAAGGCGCCACATCATTGCCAGTGCAGGGTCTGACGCCCGAATCTGCTGGAAATTGGCCGGTATCTCCACCCACAACCGGGAACTCGAAGTCGAGGCGACAGCCGGCCCAGGAGGGAGGAGTCGTTGCCCCTGCATCTCGGCCAAGAGCGTCTCGCCGTCGGGCACGAGGCGGGTTTCTGGGCTCCCGGACGCCCGCGCCCTGACGCGGTCCGACCCGATCCACCAGTCCACCTGGAAGCGGTCAGACGGCAGCCCTCTATTCAGCCCATCCTCCATGGGCCCGTAGTAGTCCCGGTAGTAGGTATGGCAAACAGCGCCCAGCTTGTGGATGTTCAGGTTGGCGTTGCGGCTCTCCAGCGGATCGTAGGTCCAGGTCACCAGTTCGCAGCCCTGAGCCAATGCGAACTCGCGCTGTGCCAACTTGAGATGGCGTCCGACGCCGCGCCCCTGGGCCTCCGGGGCCACACACATCAGATGCGAGCAGTGCTTCAACGAGCCAGCCTGTGTGCGTCCGAGATAACCAAAAAGCAGCCCAATCAGGACCTTGTCATCGAACGCACCGAGCACCAATGCGCCGTTGCGCTGCGCAGAAAGGAGGAGATGCAGTGGGATCACCTCCAGGTCGCCGGTCATCCCCCACACTCGGCGCTGGAGCCCCTCGCCTGCCTTGAACTCCTCGTACCTTTCGAGCAGCCGGATCTTTATGTCCACGATTGCAGGCCCAGGCCTCAGAACGACATGTATTCGTCTTGAAGCAGCTTGGGTTGGTCGATCCCCAGCGCCTGCAATAGCTCTGAGAGAAGGGCTGCCTTCTGGAGGGCATCCTGCTTGCTCCAGGTGCGCGCCTTGAGCTCCAGGTAGGTGTCGTCTGACGGTGGCTGGATCAAGCGGTCGATGTTCACCGCGAACTCGACTCCTTTGTACTTGATTCGCCACCGATGCCGCAGCTTGTCCACGCGCTTCTCCTCGCGCGGCTGAAAGTATTCGCGATAGAAGCGCAGGCTGCGGTCCGCATCTGCCGTGAAGCGGCTCCGCCAGAGCAAGACGGAGTCGGCGAACTCGCGCTCAACTGCGGCGCCACGCAGCGTCAGGTTGTATATGGGCTTGACTTCCAGTCCCCGATCCAGGAGGTAGTCCTCCCGGTAGCGCACGATGCCCGCCTGCGGGTCCTCGAACAGGAAGTAGGTGTCGTACTGCTTTCGCTCGCTGTGCTTCAGCACCAGGATCTCGAGACAGCTCTGCAGGCGGGCCACCAACTGCTCCTCGTCGGGCACGCAAGCCTTGACCTGCACTTCGTACGTCTCGCCCCATTGCAGCGTGCCCAGGGCTACTAGCTTGTCGAGCAAGCTCTGCTCTCTGCGCGAAAGGAATGCCCCAATCTGCGTAGCGATGCGCTGAGCCTCTGTCTTGACTTCCTCTTCGTCCAGGGTCAACAGCACCCGGTCCCGCATCAGCCACCGTCCGTCAACCAGAAGGTGCTGCACATCATGCCCTTTCGCGCTGTAGACAAGTCGCGAGTAGATGTTGTCGGAGGAGAGGTCAAAGTGCGGCACGTTGTGGACCACATCAAGCCTTACAACGGCCACATCCGCACGCTTTCCCACTTCCAGCGAGCCTGTGATTCCCCCCAAGCCAAGTGCATGGGCTCCGCCAATCGTCGCCATCCGGAGCGCCTCGCGGGCAGGAATCACAGTCGGGTCGAGATGGATTCCCTTTGGCAGGAGAGCAGCCAGGCGGACTTCCTCCCACATGTCCTGGTCGCCGTTGCTGGCTTGGCCATCTGTCCCGATCCCCACTTCGATCCCAGCTCTCCTCAATGCCACGATGTCGGCCAGGCCTGAGGCAAGCTTTAGGTTGCTCGTCGGGTTGTGGATAGCGCCAGCACCCGCCGCGGCCAGGAGATCGCGCTCCTTGGAAGTTATGTGAACGCAGTGAGCGGCCACGACATGCGTACTGAAGGCGCCGTAGCGACGCAGTGCCTCCGCAGAGTCCATGCCATAGAGCGCACGTGCCTCCTCTGCGCCGATAGCGGTCTCGGCCACGTGGATGAGGAGCGGCACACCCTCCTCCGCCGCAAGCTGCCCGGACTGAAGGAGAAGCTCGGGAGTGGCGGACTCTGGCGCATGAGGTCCAACCGCAGGCGTAATCAGGCCATGGCCCTTCCACTGCCGGATGAACGCACGACAGTGCTCCAGGCCTTCATCGTAGCTCTCGGCGTCCGGCGTCGGCCACTTCATCACAGTCTGCGCGCACACCGCCCGGAGACCGGCCTGTGCCGCGGCCGCGGCAATCTCACCCTCATAATAGTACATGTCCGCGAAACAGGTGATGCCTGACCGAATCATCTCGGCGCAAGACAGAAGAGTACCCCAGCGGCAAAAGCTTGGGCTGACGAACTCGCGCTCAACCGGCAGCATGAACCCGAAGAGCCAGACATCGAGCCTCAGGTCGTCGGCCAGCCCGCGCAGAAGGCTCATCGGGACGTGCGCGTGAGCGTTGACCAGCCCAGGCAGGATCGCCGCGCCCGAGCAACTGACGACTTCGGGTGCATCCCACTCACCCTGGACCTCGTCGCCCGGTCCAACAGCGACGATTTCGCGGCCACGGATCGCGACGGCACCCCGGGCATAAACATCGCCCCGAGCGTCCATGGTTACCACCACGCCGTCCACCAGCAACAGATCGGCTGAATGCGCCAACTCGCCCGCTCCTGGCGCCGATGCGCCTTGGGTTTTCCCTACTTCTCTCCCCTGATGAACAGCCCCACCAGGAGGTCGGCCACGCCCGCCGCATCCTCCAGCCCAAACTGCGGCACAGGCACGTTCGACCGATAGTCGCACATGAGCGCCACGAGCTCGCCTGCCTCGCACAGGAGTTCGGTACCCCACTCTCCTCGGCTGACCTCGACCTTGGGCCGGTCCCCGCGCTTATACCCCTCGGTGAGGACAAGATCCAGCTCCCCCATCAGGGGCAGAATGCTGTCGAGCGGCAGTTCCTGGTCCAGCTTCCGGATCATGGCCATCTTGTGCGGCCCGGAGATCACCACGACATCGCTGCCCGCCTGACCATGGCGCCAAGAATCCTTGCCCGGGCGATCCATCTCAAAGTCGTGTGCGTCGTGCTTGACAGTGCCGACCTTGAAACCGCGCTGTTTTAGCTCGCGGATCACGCGCTCCAAGGCTGTCGTCTTTCCGACGCCCGACCTCCCTACAAACGATACCACGGGAACGCTGCGCCAGTTGCTCATAGCAGTGCAGCCACTCCTTCCGGCCAGTCAAGCATCTGGACATCGACTTGACACCCCGCCCGGCACAGCCTGACGCCTTCGCGGATGACTGCGAGGCCATTCGCCTTTGCCATCGACGTCAGCACGCCCGAGCCCTGCTCGCCTGTCGCTCGTGCATGGTAGCCATCCTCTCGCTTGGTGACGACCACGCGCACGAAGCCGCGGCGCCCGCTGTTTTTGAGGTCCTCGTCCAAGATCGCTTGAACGATGGGCTTGATCAGATCCCTGTGCCCCAGCATCTTCAGTATCGCCGGCCTTGCGAACTGCTCAAACGATACCATGGCCGATACGGGGTTGCCGGGCAGGCCGATGAGTGGGACTCCGCCGTGCAGTACCCCGAAGGCGAGCGGCTTGCCAGGCTTCATGTTGACCTGCCAGAACTGCATATGCCCCTCAAGGCCAAGGACGTCCTTCACCACGTCGTAGTCACCCACCGATACGCCGCCAGAGGTAAGAAACAGATCGGCCCCGCGCTGCAGCCCCTCCCGTATCTTGGCAGACAGGGCTCCTGACGCGTCTCGCGCCACACCCAGTCGCAGGGGCAAGCCTCCCGTGCGCCGGACGAGGGCGACGTTTGTGTACTCGTTCGAGTTCCGGATCTTGCCGGGCGCGAGCGGCTCGCTCGGATCGACCAACTCGTCACCCGTTGCAAGGACCGCGACCTTCGGCCGTCGGTGCACCAGCACGAAGGGGCGGCCCAGCGACGCAAGAACCCCAATCTCCTGCGGTCGAATCACGCGTCCGGGTGCCAATACACTCTCCCCTCGGCGCACGTCTTCGCCCGCCGTGCGAACGTTCTCGCCGGGCTTGACAGCAGCATACACCTCGATCTCCTGAGCCGGCGCCGCCAACCGGATCGATCTTGGGCGCTGAGCGTCGGAGGTATCCTCAATCGGCACGACGGCATCTGCTCCCTCGGGGAGTGGAGCACCGGTCATTATGCGAATCGCTCTTCCCGCCTCCAGGCGGACAGGCGCGACGTACCCGGCGGCGACCGTGCCGGATACGCCCAGGCGTGCCCCGGCCGTGTTGCTGGCGCCTGCCACATCCGCAGAGCGCACGGCGAAGCCGTCCATGCCCGAGTTGTCGAACGGCGGGATGTCGACCTCGGAGACAATCTCTTCTCCGAGCACCTGGCCTTGGGCATCCAGGATCTCCACGCGCTCGAGGGGCAGCGGCTGAACGTGGCTGAGGATTTCGGCTAGAGCTTCTTCGACGCTGATCAAACGAGCTTGCCTCCGGGGACGTATTGGAGCAGATGATAGCATAGGCGTTGGGTGCGGTCAATCGACCGGCTGGCTCAGGGGCAGCCCACCGCGGCTCTTGCAGCACGGAGATTGGCCCACGGGGCAGTCACAGGTGTCACGCATCCGGTCCCAAGGATGAAGCGCCCCCCGCCCGTCGACGCAATCGCTTCGGCCGCCTCCCTCTGTACATCTGATGGCGTGCCCCTGACCATCGTCTCCCACTGACTCAATCCGCCCAGGACGGCGCCCCGGACTTGCTCTTGGCCGTCCGGAAGGCTCGGCGGTGTCTCGCGGTCATGCCAATTCACCACCTGCACGGGGTAGTCTGCCAGCAAGTCGAACATGACCCGGCTGCCGTGCAGGTGCAGCACGTTGAGCCAGAGGCCGTCTGCTGCGTCCAGAACGCGCCGGTCGAATGGGACGCCGAACTGACGGTACTCCTGTTCAGATAGCAGATCAAAGCTGGCGTGCTGCACTGCGTAAAAGATCCCCGCGATGCCCTTCTCCCGTGCCGCACGCACGTACGCTTGGGTCGTCTGCGCAATCGCTTCGAGGCCATGCAGGACGGCGAGAGGATGCTGCCTCAAGTGAGCCAATACGGTCTGGCGGCCCGCCAAGTTCTTCGCCTGGGCGAGTGGGCTAAAGATCGTGTCTATGAACGGAACGCGCGGGCCAAGTTCCTTTCCGATCAGAGAGAGGCACTCTAGCTGCGCACCCAGAGTACCGCCCGTCGGATCCAGCGGCTCAAGTTGGTACCAGTCCTCGGGCTCGCGTATGGGCTGTCTGCTGTACTCGCGCGTCCCCTCGGGATTGCCCTCCCAGCGATCCTGTGCTCCCCAACCACAGACACAGTAGCTGCTCGCAGGGGTCACCTTAACAAAGTCGAAGTCGTATTGGCTCTGGAAGGCGAGCACCGAGTTGGCTAGCTCGGCAGGGTCCTGGTCATCCACTGGAAAGTGCCGCCAAAGTGCCACCGGCGGGCGGTCCACCGGGTCGCCGGCAATTGCTGCCTCCAATCTCTCGCGCTTGTTCATCTCATCCACGCTCGATCTCCTTCCAGGAGCTATTCTGCCATAGGGTCATGATGGGCGCAAAGCCCTTGCCGTACCGGAGCTTGCGTGCTACAATGGGCACCGTGGCAGCGTGATCATGGCCGGGAGGATGTGATGAGTCTGCAGATCGGGATTGTTGGACTGCCAAATGTCGGCAAGAGCACCCTGTTCAATGCCCTGACCAGGGCCGGTGCGGCTGTTGCAAGCTACCCATTCACGACGATAGATCCCAACGTGGGCGTGGTGGTCGTGCCGGATGCAAGGCTAGAGAAGATAGCCGCCATCGTGCGGCCGAGCGAGATCAAGCACTCAAACATCGAGTTCGTCGATATCGCCGGCCTTGTCAAGGACGCGCACCGCGGCGAAGGCCTGGGCAACCAGTTCTTGGGCCACATCCGCAATGTAGACGCCGTAGCCCTGGTCGTGCGCTGCTTTGAGGACCCAGACGTTGCTCATGTCACCGTCGAGCTCGACCCGGTGAGTGACTGCGAGGTCATCGACCTTGAGTTGTGCTTGGCCGACCTGGGGACGGTGGACCGGAGGGTCGAAAAGGTCCACTCGATGGCCAAGGCACAGCCTCGGGAGTTCGCCGCTGAGCTGGAGTGCCTGGCACGGCTCAAGAACCATCTGTCTGCCGGCCAACGGGTTTCAGGCTTCTCGTGTGCTGACGCCGAGACCGAGTGGGTCGCGTCTCTCAACCTCCTCACGGCCAAGCCCCGTCTCTACATCGCCAATGTCGGGGAGTCCGACCTGCCGACGGGCGGAAGGCTCGCCGAGGCCGTGCTGCGCCACGCAGTGGAGCAGGGAGCGGGGGCCGTCGTTCTCTGTGCCCAGCTCGAATCGGATCTGGCTGATTGGCCACCCGCTGAGGCTTCGGAGTATCGGGCCGAACTCGACCTGAAGGAGACGGGGCTCGCGCGCCTGATTGCGGCCAGCTATCGCCTCCTGAACCTCATCACGTTTTTCACGGCCACAGGGACCAACGTGGCTCGGGCATGGACACTTCAGCGCGGGCAGACGGCACTGGATGCTGCCGGCAAGATACACCAGGACATGCAACGTGGGTTCATCCGGGCAGAGGTTGTCTCTTACGACGACTTGGTCTCAGCCGGCGACTTGGCCGGTGCGCGAGAACGCGGTTCGCTCCGGCTCGAAGGGCGCGACTACATCGTACAGGACGGAGACATCATTCACATCCGCTTTTCTCCCCCACACTGATGCCGAACCTGCCCTCCTTGTGCCCTCCTTGGTTTGCGATGCGCCTTCAGCTATGCTATAGTGGCGCCCGCTGTCATGGGGTCGTAGGGCCTTTGGGCTTCGTCCCTTGACTTTCCGCTTGTGGCTCGACCACAGGCAATCCCAAGGAAAGGAGGCAAACCATGAGGGAATACGAGTTGTACCTGGTCATCGACGCCGACGTCGCCGATGAGGCTGTCGCTGCTATCGTCGATCGGCTCACCAACCTCGTTGTGGCCGGTTATGAAGGCACCGGCGGCGAAGTGATCAAGGTAGAGGCCCGCGGCAAGCGGCGCCTGACTTATGCCATCAAGCGCAAAGTGGAAAGCCAGGATATCGTCCTCAATTTTCGCACCCCGCCGCGGGCTCTTCCAGAGATCGAGCGTATGCTCACCCTTGACGAGCAGGTACTGCGCTATCTGATCGTGCGTCTGGACGAGGAGTAGATTGATGGGTCTCTCGCTTGAGCGCGGCAGCTTGGCGAGAGGCCTTGGCAGAGAAGGAGTAAGAGCAAACCAATGAGAAGCCGAGATCGTTTTCAGAGCAGCGGCCCGGGCGGGGGTGATACCCGTTCGGGGCCGCCTCGCACGGGTGGCCGAAGGCCATACAGCGCCGACGACGAAGACCGGCCAGAGGGCGGCAGAGGGCGATTCGCCCCTGTTCGCCGCGTGTGCCAGTTTTGCGTCGAGAAGGCAGACAGGATCGACTACAAGGATATGGCCGTGCTGCATCGCTATATCACGGAGCGGGGCAAGATCAAGGGGCGCCGAAAGAGCGGCACGTGCGCTAAGCACCAGCGAAGGTTGGCCATCGCCATCAAGCGCGCCAGGCACTTGGCTCTGCTGCCCTTTACGTCCGAGCATCTCCGCCGCTTCTAGCCCAAGACCACCGAAAGCAGCACTGGTCTGCCAGCTGCTAGGGAGAAGGTATGGCCAAACAATCAACCATGGGCAAGTCATCAACCCCTGGAAAGCGCGCACCCAGTCGCGAGGCTCCTCAGGCGACGCCCCAAACCAAGAAGCAGATCGCCTACGGGAAGCGGCAAGCTCGCCAGCAGCGCATCGTCACGCTCATCCTTATTGGGCTTGGAGTAGTTGTCCTGGGCATCGCCTTGGCAGCCATCATCAATGTCGCTTGGCTCCAGCCCAGGAAGGCCGTTGCGCGAGTCAATGGGGCGACGATTCGTATGGACGAGTACGTCGCGCTGACCAACGTTCGCCGGGCGAATCTAGAGAATACGATCGCCAACTACGAGAACGAGATCAGTGGACTCGATTCGGAGGATGAAACCAGCGCGTTCCTCATCCAGTATTACCAGTCCTACGTCGATCAGCTCAAGGCCGAGCTGACGAATGTGGAATCCAGCTCACTCGAAGAACTCATCGAGGACGAGCTGATCCGCGAGAAGGCCGGCGAGGTCGGCCTGAGCGTTACCGATGCGGAGGTGCAGGAATCCATCGCCGCTGACCTAGACTCGGTGTTCGCCAGCTCGGCAACGACCGTCACCAGCACCGAGACCTTGACCGGCACGACGCCGACTCCGGCACCAACAGCCACCCCGGTCCCGCAAAAGACCAAGGACGAGTACTTCAAGTCCGTTCTTCAGGGCATGGATGTCCCTGAGCAGGCGTTTCGCGCCATCATCAGCCGCAGTCTCCTCAGGACCAAGCTTCAAGACCTGCTCGCGAGCGAAGTGCCTACGACCGGGTTGGTGGCTCACGTCAAGCTGATCCAGACCGACACAAAGGAAAAGGCCGAGGCCGCCGAGGCGCGGCTTCAGGCCAACGAGGACTTTGCCGTTGTCGCCAGCGAGGTTTCCTCGGATACCCTCACCGCTGGGCAGGGGGGCGACATTCCAGCAGTGACTCCTGAGCAGCTGGTCAGCGACTATGGCCAGGAGGTCTCTGACTTGGCGTTGTCGCTGGAGACGGGTGCCAGGGGACAAGTGGAGAGCGGCGGCAAATACTATCTTGTCCTTCTCGTTTCGAAAGAAGAGAACGGCACGCTGCCTGACGAGGTCGTTACTGCGGCCAAGTCCAGTGCACTCGTGGACTGGCTGGCGGAACGCAAGGCCTCTCCCGAGGTCAGAATTGAGCGCCTCATCGGATTGCCTCCGGCATCCACGACGCCATAGCTATCCACGCAGAGCAAGCGGCTGGAGGTGCTTTCCTCCAGCCGCTTGCCTATCCACGGGCCGGCCGGTTTGAGGCTAGCGCGCCTCCCTACGAACCTCCACGACATTGGGCAAGCGCTCGATCTTGTCCAATATGCTGACGAGCTGACTCATGGTCGTTATCTCCAGCGTGGCGGTCAGTGTGACGAGGTTCGTCTTCTGGGGGTTCGCCGAGCCTACCTTCCTCATGTTCACGCGCTCCTCGGCAATCACCGTTGCGATATCGCGCAGGAGACCTTCCCTGTCCCAAGCCCTGATGCGGATGTGCACTGGGTAGATCCGCTCCACCGGCTTTCCCCAATCCACTTCAATCAGCCGCTCGATCTCCCCTCTACCCGTCCTGGCGAGGATATTCGGGCAGTCCCATCGGTGAATGGTCACGCCGTGCCCCCGGGTCACATAGCCGATGATGGGGTCAGGCTCGTCTGGGCTTGGCTGGCAGCAATGCGCCAACTGCGTGACGACATCGCCGACGCCGCGCACGCGAATGCCCTCCGGAGTGACCGCGACTGGTGCCTCCTCCTCTTCGGCGAATACCTCCTCACGTCGAAGGTCCTGCAGCACACGGGCTGCCACACGCTGGGAGCTCAGATCTCCGTAGCCAATCGCGGCAAAAAAGTCCTCCAGGCTCTTGTAGTCAAAGAGAGAGGCGACCTCCTGATAGCGGACGTCGTCCGACAGGTTCAGCCGGCGCAGCTCCCTCCTGAGCTGCTCCCTACCGAGCAGGATGGATTGCTCCCGATCTTGCTGCCGGAACCAGGCACGTATCTTCTGGCGAGCCCGAGGGGAGTGAACATACCCCAGGTCAGGCCGCAGCCAGTCACGGCTCGGGCCTCCCTGCTTGGCCGTGATGATCTCGACCTGGTCCCCGTTGAGCAGGGTGTATGTGAGCTGGACAATCTGGCTGTTGACCCGTGCACCGCGGCACCGGTGTCCGACGTCCGTGTGAATGTGGTAGGCAAAGTCGACCGGTGTTGAGCCGGCCGGGAGGTCCAGCACCTGCCCCTTGGGTGTAAAGACATACACGCGCTCCGCAAGTACCTCTGCTTTGAGCGCGTCGACGAACTCGCGCGCGTCCTCCACGTCCGTGCGCCAATCCATAAGAGAGCGCAGCCAGGCCACCTTGCTTTCAAAAGCAACGTCGCGGTTCCTCGTTCCTTCTTTGTAGCGCCAGTGAGCAGCGATTCCCAGCTCGGCGCGCCGGTGCATGTCGCGCGTTCGAATCTGGACCTCGAGCGTGCGGCCCTCTGGGCCCAAGACTGCGGAGTGCAGGGACTGGTACATATTGTCCTTCGGAGTGGCGATAAAGTCGTCAAACTCACCGGGAATCGGCTTCCACAAGGCATGCGCAACCCCAAGCGCCGCGTAGCAGTCCTGCACCGAGTCGACAACCACGCGCAGGCCACGCACATCGTAGATCTGGCTAAAATCGACTCCCTTGCGCCTCATCTTCCGGTAGATGCTGTAGATGTGCTTGGAGCGGCCCTCCACTTGCGCCGCGATTCCCTCCAGCCTCAACCGGGTCCTCAGCTCGGCGACGACTTTCTGTATGTATCTTTCTCGGGATTCCCTGCGCTCGGCGATTAGCCCCGAGATCTCGGTGTAGGCATGAGGGTCGTGGTACCTCAGGCCCAAATCCTCCAGCTCCCACTTGATCCTCCAGATGCCCAGGCGATTGGCCAGTGGAGCGAAGATCTCCAGAGTCTCGCGCGCGATGCGAGCCCGCCTTTCGGGCGGCAACGAAGCAAGCGTCCGCATATTGTGCAGGCGGTCGGCCAGCTTGATCAGGACGACGCGAATGTCCTCGGCCATGGCCAGGAACATCTTCCGCAGGCTCTCCGCCTCCTGCGCTTCCAGGTCACGACTGCCCATCTTGCTCATCGCATCTATGTAGGAGAGCTTGGTGACGCCGTCGACCAGCCGGGCCACCTCGTCCCCATAGGCGCTGCGCAGCTCCTCGATGGTGATGTCGGTGTCTTCAGCAACATCATGCAGGAATGCGGCCGCCACCGCCCGCGAGTCGAGGCCCATCTCCGCCAGAATGCGGGCCACCTCGACACAGTGCACGATGTACCGCTCTCCAGAGAGACGCATCTGGCCGTCATGCGCCCGTTCGGCGTGCTCATAAGCACGGCGCACCAACTCCAGATCGCCTCCGCTGAAGTGCTCCGAGACCCAGTCCACCAAACCCTCATCTACGCCCAAGGACCGACTTCCCCTCCAAGAAGAGTTCCGGGTACTATACCACAGATGCCCGCGGCGCGCAACCGGCATCTTGGAGCCATTTTGACCTCCGGTGTAGATGCTCTATACTGGCCCCGGAACGATGACTTATGAGAGTAATCGCAGGAACTGCTCGCGGAATCCGCCTGCAAGCTGTGCCAGGGACCACGACTCGCCCTATCTCTGACCGGGTCAAAGAGGCGCTGTTCAGCATTCTTGGCGAATCCCTTGTTGGGGCACGCTTCCTCGACCTCTTCGCGGGAACCGGAAGCGTGGGGATCGAGGCGCTCAGCCGGGGCGCCAGTGAGGCTGTCTTTGTGGATAGTGAAGCCCGTGCCCTGACAACTATCCGGGTCAACCTAGCACACACTCGGCTCGAGGCTGGCGCCCGCCTGGTGCACAGCGACGCTTTCAAGTACCTCGGTCGCACGCCAGGGCCCTTCGACTTTGTCTATGTAGCGCCCCCTCAGTACCGTGCGCTGTGGAGCCGGACTCTCCAGGCAATCGACGCGAATCCCTCGTGTCTCGACCCCTGCGGTCAGGTCATCGTGCAGGTGTTTCCGAAGGAGTTTGAGCCAACTCACCTCGCGAGCCTGGCCCTGGCCGACCAGCGCCGGTACGGAAGTACCCTGCTGTGCTTCTTCCTTCCCACGCCCCGGCCCGGAGAATGAGCCCTCACCAAAGTCTTGGGCATGGAAGCGGTCGGTGGTAAAATGCGTCCATGCATCGAACCAGAGGAAGACGAAATGGAGAACAGCACACACGACCTGGATAGTCTCTTGGAGCTGTTGGCAGACCCTTCGACACCCGTGCGACTGGCAAGGTTGCCGGCTCTGTCCGATCTGCACGCGCAGCCTCTGAGCCGCTTCTGCGCAGCGTTCGACACCTTCCCGGTCAAGCTACGTCGCCGACTTGTGCATTCCCTTGTCGAGCTGGCAGAGAGCAGTTTTGAAGTCGACTTTGGCGCCATCTTCCGGCACTGCCTCCAGGACTCGGATGCAATGGTTCGCGCGGCAGCCATCGAAGGCCTCTGGGAAGACGCCAGCCTACCTCTCATCGGCCCTCTGGTGAGCTTGCTTCGAACCGATCCCTCGCCGCAGGTGCGGGAAGCAGCAGCGACCGGCCTAGGATTCTTCGTCCTGGCCGGCCAGATGGAAGAGCTCGACGCACCCACAGCAGAGCGGATTGTGGACGATCTCCTAGCGACTGTCAGCCGCCAAGACGAGGCGAGCGATGTGCGACGCCGTGCCCTGGAGTCGGCGGCCTACTCCGGATCGCCCGAAGTCTCAGAGGCCTTGGGACTCGCCTATGACGAGGACGACGAGGCATGGAGGATCAGCGCTGTAGTCGGGATGGGCCGCACCTGCGACCGACGGTGGAGAGAAATCCTGATCGAGGAGCTAGAGAGCAGCTCGGCGGCCATGCGATACCAGGCGGCGGTCGCTTGCGGCGAGACCAACCTGGCCGATTCAGTGCCGCTCCTCGGCACCATGCTGCACGATCCCGATCGGCAGCTAGCTGAGGCCGCCATCTGGGCGCTCGGCCAGATAGGGGGCCTGGCTGCACGGAACCTGCTTCTGGAGATGTACGAAGACGCCGACGAAGAAACCCAGACCGCCCTTGACGATGCACTGGCCGAACAGGATCTCCTGGATGGCACATCTGCCTTCTGGATGGAAGAGATCGAGGATTTTGATGACATGGAGTTTCTGCTGGATGAGGAGGACACTGCCGAGGAGGACTCCGAGGAAGACGGCCTAACCGAGCTCGACCAGGACCGATGAGACCCGGCCCGGCCCTCCTCGGAGGGCCAGCTACTACGCGACTGCGACAGACGCAAGAAGTCTATGAACGGAGGAAGACCATGACCACACCTGAGCCCTCGAATCCATGGTGGAAGTGCTCTAGCTGCGGCTATATGTTTCGGGAGGCACAGCCTCCGGAGCAGTGCCCCAGCTGTCATACCAAGTGCGTCTTTATCGACGCGACCTGTTACGCTCCAGACTGCGGTGGACCGGAGTCGGGCAATCCCGATCCGAGGGTGGGTTCCTAGCCAGAACCGGTCCGCTGAGCGCCATCGCTCCTGAGCGCCCCTTCGGCCTGCTGCCCCGCGGGGACGCCAGCCAGATGGCTCTGGCCATGGTTGCCACGCACCGCCAGGAGGCTCTGGCTGGTGTGCGACACCGCACTGCCAAGACTAGGATATGCCATGCAGAAACAGCCGAGCTCCCGCATGTGTTTCGTCTGTGGGGTCGAGAACCCCGTGGGCCTGCATCTGCATTTCTACACGGATGAGGCAGGACGCTGCATCGCTCGCTTCCGGCCCAAGCCGGAGCACCAGGGCTACCCCGGCCAGCTGCATGGCGGGATCATATCCACATTGCTCGACGAGACCATGGGGCGAGTTCTCACCCTCCACGGCATCTGGGCCGTCACGGGCCGGCTTGAAGTCGTGTTCCGGAAGCCCGTGACGCTGGATCAGGAGCTCACCATCGTCGGGGAACTCAGTCGCAACCGTCGCTTGGCCTATGAGGCAACCGGGATAGTCCGGTTGGCCGATGGCACGGTCTTGGTAGAAGGCAAGGGGCTGTACATCCGCATTCCAGATGACAAGGTAGAACAGGCGAGTTCACGGTTGGACTTTTGGGAGGTGGTCCCCGAGCAGTGATCGTGCTCGGTTGCCCATTCTCCTAGTTGGCAGTACAATGGCGAAAGACTATTGTCCGGCGATGGCCCATCGCCACACAGAAGGAGAGGTAGAAACATGGAATGGCTGTACTCGTGGATCACGGTCGTCATCGTCTTCCTCGCGCTCTTTCTCTTTATGGCCGTCAAGGTCGTGCAGGAGTACGAGCGCGGGGTGATCTTCCGGCTTGGCCGGCTGCAGGGTGCGAAGGGCCCTGGCCTCTTCTTCATCATCCCCTTCATCGACCGCATGGTCAAAGTGGACCTCCGTGTTGTGACGCTCGACATCCCCGCCCAGGAGGCGATAACGCGTGACAACGTCACGCTCAAGGTGAACGCCGTCGCCTACTACCGGGTCATTGAGCCCTGCGACGCCATCGTCCAGGTGGAGGACTTTCGCCGGGCTACGTGGCAGATCGCTCAAACCAGCCTAAGATCGGTCCTGGGCCAATCCAACCTTGACGAGCTTCTCATCCACCGCGATCAGGTCAACCATCGGCTGCAGCAGATCATCGACAAGCAGACCGAACCTTGGGGCATCAAGGTAAGCACTGTCGAAGTCAAAGACCTCGAGCTACCCGACACCATGAAGCGTGCCATGGCCAAGCAGGCCGAGGCTGAGCGCGAGAAACGGGCCAAGATCATCCATGCGGAGGGCGAGTTCGACGCGGCTCAGCAGCTTCAGCAGGCTGCAACCGTCATGTCAGAGGCGCCGGCCGCTATCCAACTTCGCTATCTGCAGGTCTTGACCGAGATAGCCGTAGAGAAGAACTCGACCATCCTCTTCCCGATCCCCATCGAGTTTCTTAACGTCTTTGGGAAGGCCCTGCAGCCTCAGGCACAACAAGAAGCCCAGCCCGCCTTGGACAAGCCCGGCGCGTAGGATCCGGCCCTGCGCGGGCCGATTCGCATCACAACGCCTGCCCCGGCGGCATGCCGCCGGGGCAGGCTGCACCCTCTTGGAGCAAGCATGAGGATTGCGTACTTCGATTGCTTCTCTGGCGCCAGCGGTGACATGCTGCTGGGCAGCCTGCTTGATGCCGGCCTTCCTCTGGACGCCCTTGTGGCGGACCTTGGCGCGTTGGGGATTGGCGGCTACCGGCTCGAAGCCCAGCGCGTATCGCGCCAAGGGCTCGCCGGAACCCAGCTCCGCGTGCTATTGGACAGCGCTGAGCGGCCGGCTCGCCACCTGTCGACCATCGAGCGCCTCATTGGGGAGAGCAGCCTGCCGGAAAGGGTGAAGGGGCACAGCGTTGCGGCCTTCCGGCGCCTTGCCCAAGCCGAAGCCACGGCGCACGGCGTCGACATCGAAGAGGTCCACTTTCACGAAATCGGCGCGGTCGACACCCTCGTGGACGTGGTTGGTTTTGTCTCTGCGCTGGAGCGCCTCGAAATAGAGGCCGTATTCTCATCACCGCTGATGACGGGCTGGGGCACTGTGCAGACGGAACACGGGCTTCTGCCGGTGCCAGCGCCGGCGACCTTGGCCCTTCTAGCCCATAGCGGCGCGCCCACCTCCCCCGGCCCGGTGAAGAGGGGAGCGCATCCCGCGTGGCCGGCAAGCGTCGAGCTCCTCACACCGACGGGCGCGGTGCTGCTCACCCAGTTTGCCTCATTTGGTCAGCCTGCGATGCGTATTCGGGCCGCCGGATACGGGTTTGGTACAATGCAGCTTCCATGGCCCAACGGGATTCGCGTGTGGATCGGCGACGCAGCCGAAAGTGCTGTGGAGCGCGATGAGGTCGTGCACATCACCTGCAACTTGGACAACGTCACGGGCGAAGTGCTTGGCTTTGCGATGGACCGCCTGCTCCAGGCGGGCGCACTGGACGCATGGTTCACACCGATCCAGATGAAGAAGAACCGGCCCGCCTATCAGTTGTCAGTCCTCTCAGAGCCGGCAGACGCGGACAGACTGGCAGCCATCGTTCTGCGAGAGACCCCAACCCTTGGCCTGCGCTACCAGCGCAGCAGCCGCGCCAAGGCATCACGAGAGACGCGGGAGGTGTGTACCCCATGGGGCGTGGTGAGGATCAAGGTCAAGAGCCTGGAGGGCAGGGTACTCTCGGCGGCGCCTGAGTACGACGATTGCACGGCGCTCGCTGCGCGGGAAGGGATCCCGCTGGCAGACGTGATGTCCGCCGCCAGAGCGCTGGCGAGCGAGGTTGCGCGGCCGGAACCCTCCGCAGAGGCGCCTCCTGTGACCGGCTAGAACAGGCCGGGCTGCGGTGACTCGTGGTAGGGAAGGGCCAGGTGCTCGTACGCGAGCCGAGTGGCAACGCGGCCGCGCGGGGTGCGGTCCAGGAAGCCCAGCTGCAAGAGGTAGGGCTCAACAACGTCCATGATGGTGTCGGGCTCCTCTGAGAGGGCAGCCCCGATTGTGTCCAACCCGACCGGCCCTCCGTCGTACTTTTCGATGATGGTCCGCAGCACGCGCCGATCAATCTCGTCTAGGCCCAAGGGATCCACTTCCAGTAGGGTGAGCGCGTCCTCGGCTACTGCCTGGGTGACTTCTCCACTCGCGCGGACCTCCGCGTAGTCGCGCACACGCCTAAGGAGCCGGTTCGCCACGCGTGGTGTCCCTCGTGCGCGCCGCGCAATCTCTGCGATGCCGGCCTCGTCGATCGTCACCCCCAGGATGCGAGCCGAGCGCTCCACGATCGCACGCATGGCTGCCGGCTCGTAGAAGTCGAGCCGGTAGACGGCGCCAAAGCGCGCCCGCAGCGGAGCGGTCATAAGCGCCAGCCGCGTTGTGGCGCCAATGAGAGTGAAGCGCGGCAGCTTGAGGCGGATGTTCCGGGCGCCAGGACCCTTTCCGATCACGATGTCAAGGCAAAAGTCCTCCATCGCAGGATAGAGCACTTCTTCGACAACCTTGCCAAGCCGGTGGACTTCGTCCACGAACAACACGTCCCCTTGCCGGAGATTCGTCAGGATGGCAGCCAGGTCACCCGCCCGCTCTATTGCGGGTCCGGCCGTGATGCGGATATTGACTCCCATCTCGTTTGCTACGACGTGTGCCAGAGTTGTCTTGCCGAGGCCCGGGGGACCGTAGATCAGCACGTGGTCGAGCGGTTCGTGCCTTCCCTTTGCTGCCTCGATCAGGATGCCCAGGTTTGCCTTCACGCGGTCCTGGCCTATGTACTCCTGCAAGCGCTGCGGCCGAAGCCGCACCTCGAGGCCTGTCTCCTCGGATTTGTTCTGCGGCGAGACCATCCGTTCAGCCATGTGCTCCTTCAAAGCTCCTGCTGATGCGCATTGTACCACACTCTGCTTCTGCACGGAACTCGGCTGCCCCACAAGTGGGCAATTGACACTCCGGGTCGGTTGTGGTAGAGTCTGAGCCACCTGCCCCAGAACCGGGAGCAGGACACGGTGCCAAGAGGTGAAGTGTGCTCGATATCAATCTGATCCGCGAGCAGCCCGAGACAACAAAAAAGGCCATGTCCGATCTGAACGCCGAGACCCCGATCGACGCGATCTTGGCGCTGGATGCCAAGCGGCGCGAGCTGCTGACCCGGACGGAGAGCTTGCGTGCCGAGCGGAATGCTGCCTCCAAAGAGATCAGCCGTACAGCCGACCCAGAGGAGCGCAGGTCGAGGATCGAGCGCATGCGCTCCGTAGGCGACGCGATTGCGCAGCTTGAACAAGAGCTCAGGATGACGGAAGACGAGATGTCTGCCCTCATGCTCCAGGTGCCGAACCTCCCCGGTCCCAACGTTCCCGTCGGTCCAGACGAATCGCACAATCGGATCCTCCGCCAGGTAGGTGAGAAGCCGACCTTTGCCTTCGAGCCACTCCCGCACTGGGACATCGGTCCCTCTCTGGATATCCTGGACCTAGAACGGGGTGTCAAGCTCTCTGGCACGCGGTTCTATGTCCTGCGGGGCCTGGGTGCTCGTCTCCAGAGAGCACTCATCACCTGGATGCTGGACCTGCACCTGGCCCAAGGATACACCGAGATCTACCCACCCTACATGGTCCGCCGGGAGATGATGGTGGGCGCCGCTCAATTGCCCAAGTTCGAGGAGAACATCTACCACGATGCTGAGGAGGACTTTTGGTTCATCGGCACTTCGGAGATCCCTTTGACCAACCTTCACCGCGATGAGATCCTGCCTGCGTCCCTGCTCCCACTAAAGTATGTTGCCTATACCCCCTGCTTCCGCCGTGAGAAGATGTCGGCCGGCCGCGATGTCCGAGGTATCAAGCGAGGTCACCAGTTCGACAAGGTCGAGATGTACCAGCTGACTGCCCCGGAGGTATCCTACGACACGCTGGAGAGTATGATTCACGATGCAGAGGCCGTGTGCGAGGGCCTGGAGCTCCCCTACCGCCTGGTGGAGATGTGCACGGGGGACTTGGGCTTCCAGGCAGCAGCCAAGTACGACCTGGAAGTGTGGGCACCCGGTGTACAGGAGTGGCTCGAGGTCAGCTCGCTCTCCAATTGCACCGACTTCCAGGCTCGCCGCGCCAACATCCGCTATCGGCCAGAGCCGGGTGCCAAGCCCCGTTATGTTCATACCCTGAACGGCTCTGGGCTGGCCCTACCCCGTGTCATGATAGCTGTGATGGAGAACTACCAGCAACCAGACGGCACCATCCGCGTGCCGCCAGTCCTCAGGCCTTACATGGGTGGCATCGAGAGCATCCGCTGACCTCCCCGGGACCAGATCAGACCGGGCGCGGCACGATCTGTTTTTGACAACCGGTTCCCTCTCTGCTATACTTCTGTTGGTGGACCGGAGGGGGCGACTGACCGCTGCTTCGCGGAGGGATGGCCGAGTGGTTGATGGCGACGGTCTTGAAAACCGCTGTGGCTGCATAGTCACCGGGGGTTCGAATCCCTCTCCCTCCGCCATTCTGCAAGTCGACGGGGCATGCTTGCACCGAATCCGCATCGGGCGCAAGTGTTGAGACTGGCACCAGGGGAGGTGCCGGAGTGGTCGATCGGGGCCGCCTGCTAAGCGGTTGAGGGACTGATGAGTTCCTCCCAGGGTTCGAATCCCTGCCTCCCCGCCTTTGAGCCCTTGTAGCTCAGTGGATTAGAGCGTCTCCCTGCGGAGGAGAAGGCCGCGCGTTCGAGTCGCGCCAAGGGTACCACACAGCGCAGGGCTCCTGCCGCGAGAGCAGGGGCCCTTGTGCATTTGTGCACCGGGGCCCACCAGGCCAGCGAAGATGACAGCCCGGGAAGCTTGAACTATAATCATGCCCGATGGCCGGCGTGCCGGGCAGCGCGAAATGAAAAGTCACAACGCAAAGGAGGGACCGATGGACGATCACCTAAGGGGTAAGCTGAGGATTTCGAAGAGCCGTCTTGACGAGATCAACGCCCTTCTGCTGGATCCAAGCACGCGTGTGGTGAATGATCTGCTGGAGGCTGTCGCCCGCTACGGGACGCCGGCTGAAATCAACCGGAAGGCGCGCCAGGCACGCAGCCTGCCTCATCTGCTGAAACGCCTTCGGGCAATCGGATCACCCTACTTGGCCGATCTGCGTTGGCTCACGAAGCAGCGCGACAACGGCGCGTTTGTTACTGTGCCTGACTTCCGCCGACAGGTTCTGGGATCAAGCGCAGACACGACCCTCTTCCGCGACGAGCTGGCCGTCACCTTGGAGATATCGGCCCTGCAGTACTTTCCTTTTCTCATCGCTGAGGCGAAACAGGCGATAGCCAACCGTGAGCTGATGCCCGGCCGATACATCCGGGTGCGCAAGATGAAGGAGCAAGAAGCGGACAACGGAGATATCCTGGCCGTTGCCGCCGCCATGCAGATCATCGGGGCCACGTATGTCGAAACGCTCGACACCAAAGGCACAGATGGCTCCAACATCCATCTGGGCGGACCCGCAACCATCACTGGGTACTTTGGCGGCGTGGGCCAGCCGAATCACTATCCCTTGAAGTGGATCGACGAGTACCTGTACTACTACACGAACTATGGCATCCGCCAAGTGCTCAACATCAACTCGGGCACAGTACTCCTGGGCTATCTCCTGCACAAGCTTGGGATCGATATCGAGTTCAAGATCTCGGTCTTCATGGGCAACGATAACCCGTACGCCGCACTCTGGACGCTGATCGGAGCGCGCCTCTTTTCCCGGGGAGACGGCTCTACGTCCCTGATTGGGTTCAACTGGAGCAACTCGGTCAACAACGAGACCATCGAGATCACGGCAGAGGTTCGCAGGGCGCTGGGATTGGAGGAAATCGTCCGATTCGAGCATCATATCACAGAGACCTTCCGCAGTATCGTGCGCCAGCCCTACGACCGCACAGCAGAGCTGGTGGAACTGGCCTCCCGTGTCCCGAACATATCTGCCAAGCACGAAGGCGGCAACCCCGACATCGATGCCACTCGCGAGCACTCTTCGGACATCCTCGACTACTTCCGCGACAAGCAAGAAGTGGTAGACTCGGGCAGCATGCCCCACCTGGAGCGCAATTACCTTGACAAGCATGATGCGACCAATCGAACGGCGCGCGCGCTGACCGAAAACGGTCTATCCTTCATCGCTGCCCAGAACCTGCACAGGTAGCACATGATGACAACGAAGCCTTTCAAGCCGGGAGGCGTCAACCCTGCTCTGGTGACCCCCTTCGGCAAGGACCAATCCGTCGACGAGCAGGCATACAGAAGACTGATCCGACACGTCCTCCCCAACGTCGATGGATTGGTCCCCTGCGGGACGACCGGTGAGTTCAACTATCTGACGCCCGCTGAGAGCCGCCTGTTGATCCAGATAGCCGTCGAGGAGTCTCAGGGAAAACCGGTAATCGCCGGGACCGGCGCCGCCGGCACGCGGCTCACTATCGAGCTCTCGCGCGAAGCACAGCAGGCGGGCGCGGCCGCCTGCCTCATCGTTACCCCCTTCTTCCTCCATCCCTCAGACAAGGGCATCTACCAGCACTTTTGCGCGATTGCGCGCGCTCTGCCCGACATGCCCATCATCCTCTACAACATTCCCCAGGTCGTGGATGCCTATCTTCCTCGCCGCGTGGTCCAGGACCTTGCGGACATCCCCAACATCGTCGGCATCAAGGATTCCTCCGGAAACTTGACTTACACGATGGAAATCCTTGAGTACGCCGGAGACCGGCTTTCGGTGCTCATCGGCCATGACGAGGTCGTGCTAAATGCCCTCGCAGGCGGGGCCAACGGCATGATCCTCGCCTCGGCCCAGGTCTATCCCGAGGTCTGGCAGGGTGTCCTGGCTGCCGTCCGGCGGGGTGACCTGGAAACGGCTCGACTCATGCAGATGCAGGTGCAGAAGCTTTCGCGCATCTTCTGCCGGTACGGTGGGGGAATCGCCGTCAAGCAAGCACTCAGGTTGATGGGTGTCGAGGCGGGGTACCCGCGAAGCCCAATGAAGGCTGTCGGAGGCGCGCTACTGCACGAAGACCGGGCGGAGATCCAGCTCGAGCTTGAGAAGCTGGGCAAGATACAGGTGACTCCATCTGCGCACAACGTTCCCGAGGGGCCAATGGCCGGCCGCTTCAGGATGATTGGCCTGGAGGAATCCACCGTAAAGCGCAGCGGCTCGCTCCTGGGCTCCGGGAGCGAGGGGACGGGTGTCGAAGCGGTCCAGGTTGACCTCTTGTGCGGTCCCAAGGACGGTCCGGTGGGTGATGCCTGGGCTTACCAGCTCACGTACCCGCGCCACGGCTTTGAGGCACTCACGACAATCCTGGAACCCAACTTGACCATCCGGCCCAGCACCCTCATCATCCCAACCAATGAACTCCAAGACCTTCGCCAGGCCAACATGATCTACGGCCCTGTGCAGAACGCGGTTGCGCAGGCAGTGGTCGACAGGCTGGCGAGCGGCATCATTCCCGAAGGCGCGACGAGGAGCCACGTCATCTTCGTACTGGCTGCAGTGAACCCCCAGGCACTGGATCGGCACCAGCTGCACCGCAATGCCTTTGGTGCTGCCTGCGCAGCCATAGACCAGGCATTCGCGGAGGAGAAGTAGTATGGAAAGCAAGAAGCTCGACTGGTTCCAAGGCGTCTTCCCCGCGCTGGTCACTCCTTTCGACGCCAGCGATCAGTTGGACGAAGCACGCTTCCGCGAGCTGATCCGCTTTGTCCTGCCCCATGTGAACGGTGTCGTCCCTTGTGGAACAACCGGCGAGTTCAGTTCCATGTCCCTGGAGGAGAAGAAGCGGCTCATCGAGATATGCCTGGACGAAGTGTCCGGCAGGGTGCCCGTGCTTGCCGGCACAGGCTGCCAGAGCACTCGCGAGACGGTCACCCTGACCGAATGGGCCAAAGACGCAGGCGTGTCCGGTGCGCTTGTCGTCGCGCCGTATTACCTAAAGCCCACATTCAACGAGGTCTTTGATCACTACTCCGAGGTCGATAAGGTCGGTTTGCCCATTGTCCTTTACAACATCCCGCAATGCGCTGGCACGCACTTTCGCTGGTGGACGGCTGAGGGCATGGGGCTTGCGCTGCAGAACGTGATCGGCATGAAAGACTCCTCGGGCGACATGCCTTTCTTCATGGCCGCCCTGGAGAAGCTGCGAGGCACCATCGGTCTCTTCTGCGGTCACGACGAGATAGCCGGCGCCGCCCTTCTGGCCGGTGCCGATGGGGTCATCCTGGCATCGGCCAACCTGATCCCTGACATCTGGCAGGAGATCTTCCAGGCCGCACGGCGTGGCGACACGGAGTCTGTGCGCCGGCGGCAGCGGGAGATCCAAGTCCTGGTCCGGATCGTCGCCAACAAGGGCGGGCCACAGGCAGTGAAGGAAGGACTCCGGATGATCGCGCTGCCAGGAATGAGCAATGCCCGGCTGCCTCTCATCCAGGGAGGTGAATTCGAGCGCGAGGACTATGAGGACTTGCGCACCCAACTGGAGAACTTGCACAAGATTACCATCCGGCAGGTGCCTCTAGGAAGCCGGCAGGTCCCTTACTCGCTTCCGGCGGATCTTGAGCCGCCGCGATTGGGCGACCTGTCCCTAAGAGTGGGCGAAGGCTTTGCAGGCCCGCCTTTCAGCGAGGTGGCGCACATTGACCTCTTGCTGGGCTCCAAGTCAGGCCCGGTCGGAAAGGCAATTGAGCGCGCTCGAGCGGAGGCCCGTCCGGGCCACGAGATTGCCGTGATCAGGCAGCGCCCATTGACCATCCTCGTTCCGACAGTCACTGTTCGTGGCGCCAGAGCGCGTCGACTGGTCTATGAGGAAGCAGCAAGCGGCGTCGAGCTGGCGCTGCAGCACGCGGTCGAACGGCACAACCTGCCCGAGGCGCTCCTGGATGACATCTGCCTGATCGCCAATGTATTCGTCCATCCCGCTGCCAGCATTCGCCAGCGCGTCAAGATCAACAACTACAAGGCTATGCGCGCGGCTATCCGCAAAGCTTTGGAGGAGCGCCCCTCGCTGGCAGAAATGATCGCTGAGAAGGATGCCGCGCGCCATCCCTTCCGCTACGCACCGTAATCTTGAGGGCGGGTGAAGAGCCCGCCCGCTCTGCTGCCTAGAGAGGGGCTTCGTGTCGGACAAGCCAATTCGCAGTTACGCAGCAGCGGGGGGCGTGGTCGTCGATCCAAGCGTCGACCGCGTCCTCGTTCTCGTCGTCTCCCGCAGATCCACTCCGGAGGGCATCCCCGAAGCTCGCTTGCCAAAAGGGCACATCGAGGCGGGAGAGGGCCGTGCCCAGGCTGCCCTCAGGGAGGTGATGGAGGAGACGGGGTTGACGGGCGTCCAGGTCCTTGCGGACCTGGATCACCTGACCGTGGAGTTCGACCATGGAGACCAGCACGTCGTCCGCGATGAATCGTACTTCCTCATGCAGATCTCGTCTCATGCTGGTTGGGGGGAACCAGAAGCCAAGTTCGAGCGCCACTGGCTCACATGGGAAGAGGCCTTTGAGCGGCTGACGTACGCGCCTGAACGCGAATGGGTCCGCCGCGCCCGGCGGGCATGGACGCGTGTCGGGCACGACCCTGGGAGCGAGTAACTCAGCGTTCTCTGGTTCGGCCTGAGCGGACTCCTAGGCCAGGAACGGGCGGAACAACTCCAGCCAGCGCCTGGGCAGTAGCCCTTCTATGATGGTCCCGTCTGCCTCATGGGTCATTTCGACGACCGTGCCATGCGTGTGAAACAAAGACACGAGGCTCGCGTGGTCGTATGGTATGCAAGCCCGGATGTACACCGAGGCAGCCGCCAGCACCTCCTCGACACGAGCGAGGAGAGCATCGAGGCCCAGTCCTTGGGCTGCGGAGATTGCCAGGCTGTTCGGGAACTCGCTTAGCCACGAAGAAAGAACCGGGAGGTCCGGCATACGATCGATCTTGTTCAGTGCAGTGATGATGGGCCGGTCCACCACGCCAAGCTCACGCAGGGTATCCAAGACCGCCTCGGCCTGCTGAGCCGCATTCGGATGCGTGACGTCCACCACATGCAGGATCAGATCGGCTTCGTTGATCTCCTCCAGGGTCGCGCGGAAGGCCGCCACCAGCTGAGTGGGAAGCTTTTGTATGAAACCGACCGTGTCCGAAAAGAGCACCTCACGGCCGCTCGGGAGGGTCACGCGGCGAGTAGTGGGATCCAAGGTAGCAAAGAGCTTGTCCTCGACGAGCACATCCGAACCCGACAACGCGTTGAGCAGGGTCGACTTGCCCGCATTGGTATATCCGACAATCGCCACAACAGGAATTGCCTGTTGCCTCCGCTGCTGCCTGTGCAGCGCCCGGTGCTTGCGCACCTGCTCGAGGTCCTCTCGGATGCGGGCGATACGCCTGCCTATCTCGCGCCGGTCCACCTCAAGCTGCGTCTCACCGGGACCACGCAAGCCGACGCCTGCGGCGCCTCCGCGCGCCGCCCCACCTCCCGCCTGTCGTGCCAGGTGGGTCCAGGCCCGTGTCAGCCTTGGAAGCCGGTACTCGTATTGCGCCAGCTCCACCTGGAGCTGGCCCTCGCGCGTCCTTGCGTGCTGCGCAAAGATGTCAAGGATGAGTGCAGTCCGGTCCAGTATCTTGGCGTCTCCCCCGAGCGCCTTCTCAAGGTTGCGCAGCTGACTTGGTGACAGCTCGTCGTCAAAAAGAATCACACTGCAGTCGACGTCACGGCGCAGCTCTTGAAGCTCCCCCACCTTGCCTGACCCAATGAGGGTTGCGGGGTGATAGCGGTCGACGCGTTGCCATGTCTCACCGACCACCTCAAGCCCTGCAGTGCGCGCCAGTTGGCTCAGCTCACGGAGCGAGTCCTCTGTTCGCCAGCCACCTCGTTGTGACTTGAGCTGCACCGCAACCAGGAGTGCGCGCCCTTGATCGGCCGACCCGCCGGCATCCTCGGGTTCGCTTGCGCGTTGAGGCTCTACCATTGGACCTGCTTCAGCCGCTGCATAGCCTCGCCGATGCGGGGAGTGGAGGTTCCCATAGAAATACGGAAGTACCCCTCTCCCTGCAAGCCAAAGGCGGAGCCAGGTGTGACGCTGAGTGCAGCTTCCTCGAGCAGCCGCGCAGCCAAAGTGCCTGAGGACACACCAGGCGGAGTCTGCGCCCAGATGTACAGGCTGGCGACCGGCCGCTCTGCCCAAAGGCCAATCTCATCCAGCGCCGCCAGGATCAGGTCACGCCGCTCGCTGTAGATCGCGTTTCGCTCCTTCAGCCATGACTGGTCACCGGTGAGCGCCAGCGCCGCAGCATCCTGGATCGGCCGGAAGATGCCTGAGTCGATGTTGGTCTTGGTCCTGGCAAGCGCCTCTACGGCGACTGCGTTGCCCACCGCCATGCCGACGCGCCAGCCGGCCATGTTGTAGGTCTTGGACAGAGAGTTGAACTCGATCGACACGTCGATTGCGCCCGGTATCTGGAGCAGGCTTGGTGCAACATAGCCGTCAAAGGTCACGTCGCAGTAAGGGTTGTCGTAGCAGATGAGCAGGTCGTTCTTCTTGGCGAACGCAACCGCTCGCTCCAAGAACTCGACCGGTGCGACCGCACCTGTTGGGTTGTTCGGGTAGTTGAGCCACAACAGCTTGGCTCTCCCACTGGCATCGGCCTGCACGGCTTCCAGATCAGGCAGCCAACCGGTCTCCGCGCTCATGGGCAGCGGGTGCACGACCCCGCCAGCCAGAAAGGTCCCCAGGGAATAGGTCGGATAGCCCGGATCGGGCACCAGCACCACCTCTCCCGGATCCACGAAGGCGAGAGCGATGTTGGCGATCCCCTCCTTGGAGCCGATCAGCGAAACCACCTCCTTGTCGGGGTCCAGATGCACACCAAAACGCCGCTCGTAGTAGGTGCATATCGCCTGCCGAAACGCAGGAATGCCATAGTACCCACTGTAGCCATGGTGCGAAGGGTTTTGGCTTGAGGAGTACATCGCATCACTCACCCACCCGGGGGGTGGCAAGTCAGGGCTTCCCATGTCCAGGCGGATTATGTCGCGCCCTTCTGCCGCCAACTGCCGCAGCCGCTTTTCCAGGCGGGCAAAAACATAGGGCGGCAGCCTGTCGATCCGATTCGAGACTTGCATGTGAACACCAGCTCCTGTCGTAATGGGTTGACGCAGCCCCATGGGCCGCGCCTAGTAGTCAAGCGCTTGCTCTTCTCCGCGCAGCACGCGCAGCGCTCCCTGTGCCAGGGCAAGCATTTCGTCCTCTCCCGCATAGACCAGGATGGGCGCGATCCAGCTCACGCTGTCGCGAATCCAACCAAGCAGCATCTCTGAATGGGCCAGGCCTCCTGTGATGACAATAGCATCGGTCTGCCCCTTGAGCACCGCCGCCATCGAACCGATCTCCTTCGCAATCTGGTAGGCCATGGCCTGGTAGATCAGCTTGGCGTGTTCGTCGCCCTCGGCGATTCTGCGCTCTACCTCCAGCCCGTTGTTCGTGCCCAAGTGCGCGACCAAACCACCCCGTCCCGCCAGCTTCTCGAACATGTCGTCATAGCACAGATGCAGACCTTCATAGGGCGTCACGCCGTAGCACATGCGCACCACGTCGCCCACTGGCAATCCACCCGAGCGCTCCGGCGCGAACGGCCCCGTCCCGTCAAGGGCCTGGTTCACATCTACCATGCGCCCTAGGCGATGGGCCGTCACCGAGATGCCGCCTCCCAGATGAACCATAACCAGGTGCAACTGTGGATACGGGCGTCCGATCTCACGAGCTGCCCGCCTTGCCACGGCTTTCAGGTTCAAGGCGTGGGAATAGCTCTTGCGCTCGATCTCGGGCAGACCTGATACCCTGGCCAAATCATCGAACTCATCCACGCATACCGGGTCCACGATGTAGGAAGGGATTCCCGCACGCGAGGCAATCTCGTGAGCCAGCAAAGCCCCGTGCATGGAGGCATGCAGGCGTGTCGCGCTCGGATCACATAGGTCAGCCAGCATCCTACTGTTTACCGCAAAGGTTCCACTGGGCACGGGCCGCAGCAATCCTCCCCTCCCTACGACAGCGGACAACGCAGATAAGGGGATCTGTCGCGCCTTCAGCAGCCGCAACACCACGTGCAGCCGGAAGTCGAACTGGTCCAACATGCGCTGAAAGGAGCCGATTTCGTCGCTGGAGTGTCGAAGCGTCTCAACAAACAAAGGTTGCTCATCTTCGTAGACGGCAACCTTCGTCGACGTCGAACCAGGGTTGATGACCAGCAGCCTTTGCATGCCCTCCTCCCGGCGCTCAGTATACCTCAAGGCAGGTAGTTGGCCCAAATTGCGCTCATGCCTACAGCCCCTCAATGCCTGCAGACTCGCGCACTTCCACCCGTTGGCCAAGGGCATCACCCAGTAGGCGGCCCTTTTTCTCTCCAGCCCACAGCTCAGCATCGCAGCCAGACGGGCAGTGCACAAGGACAACCAATCGGTCGCCCTCAGAGTACACGTGAACGTCGCGTACCGCGCTGGAGTGCGTCCGGTCCAGCCCATCGGCAAGCCGCAGGACCGCCGCGAGCAGAACAACTAGGGCACGATCATCGACGCCCAGGGAAGCATAGCCGGAGTGCTTCTCGTCAGGTCTTGCGCCACGATGGTAACGCGCGACGTTGGCCACCAACTTCTTTTCGTGGTCCGTCAAGCCCGGCAGGCTCGAATTCATGATCAAGCGGTACGCCGTCTTGTGGTGACCCTCGTAGCCCTCAGCATAACCGATATCATGCAGGAGCGCGGCACACTCAAGAATGTGCCGCGCGCCGTCAGGCAGATCGAGCCTCTCCTCAAGGAGATCAAATAGGCGCAGAGCCAACTTGGTATCCTGACGGCAGTGGGCTTCATCAAAGCCGCAGCTTCGCCCCAGCGTAACGCAGGCGCGCAGGCGTTCTTCCTTCTCCATTGGGGTGAGCACCAAACAGACAACGGAATTGTAGCCACGCTCGCGCCATGTGTCAAGCGCAAGGGCCGGCCTGCGCCAGACGGACGGGTGATAGCAGGTGTTCTGGCCGCTAGCTTGCGCTGCCTGCCAGGCCCGCAATGGGCCCTCACTGCCGGCTCCCATACGATCTGCCTCGGGGGCAGGAAGCGACGAGGACCAGGTCAGCCTTGGCGCGCCGTCCCCAACGCGATCTGATGTGTGTCGCGGGCGATCGCCAATTCCTCGTCGGTCGGAACGATCAGGACCTTGACTCGCGAGTTCGGTCCCGAGGCTTCCACTATCTTGCCGCCGGCCCGGCGCGCGCGCACTCCTTCAATGCCGAGGAACTCGAGCCCCTCACACGACCAGTCACACACCAGCGAGAAGTTCTCGCCGATGCCGCCGGTGAAAACCACGCAGTCCAGCCCGCCCATCAGTGCAGCGTATTCGCCTATGTAGCCCTTCACGCGCCAGGTGTAATGCTGCAAGACCATCTTGGAGCGCTGGTAGTTGGGATGGCCTGGCCCAACCCCTATGGCCTCCTCGAACACCCGCATGTCGCTCGACAACTCCGAGAGACCAAGCACACCGCTCTCTGTGTTCAGGAGCCGGTTGACTCCCGCCAGGTCAAGGCCCTCCAGTTCCATCAGGAACGGGACTATGGCCGGGTCGATGTCGCCGCATCGCGTTCCCATGGGCAGCCCCGCCAGAGGCGTATAGCCCATGCTGGTCATCACGGACAGGCCGTTCCGAACAGCAGTGATGCTTGCCCCATTTCCGAGGTGGCAGGTCACGATCTTGAGCTCCTTCAAGTCGCGCCCAAGGTACTCCGCTGCCTTCTGCGCAACGTACTTGTGCGAAGTTCCATGAAAACCGTAGCGGCGGACGCCATGATCGCGATAGAAGCGCAAGGGTATGGCGTACAGATAGCCTGGCGGCTCCATGGTCTGATGAAAAGCGGTGTCAAAGACACCTATCTGCGGAACATCGGGCAGCAGGGCATCCACCGCCTCAATTCCCTGGATGTTCGGTGGGTTGTGCAGGGGTGCGAGCGGGATGTTCTCGTGCAGGGCCTTCATGACTTCGTGGTCGATGAGCACGGATGAGGAAAAGCGCTCTCCGCCATGCACAACCCGGTGGCCGACAGCCTCAAGCTCCTGCACACTGGACAGCGCCCCCACAACCGGGTCGGCCAGTATCGCAAGCACCATTTCAATCGCGTCCGTGTGATTCCGAACCTGGAGTCCGGTCCGCGTGACCTTTTCGTGTCCCGGCCGCCGGTGAGTCATAGTCGGGCTGCCCAGGCCCACCTCTTCGACGATCCCGCTGGCAAGGACTTGTTCGGTGCCGTTGCCCAGGGTGAAGAGCTTGTACTTGACCGACGAGCTTCCGCAATTCAATACGAGGATCTTCATACGCGTCCCTCACCGAGTGTTGGTGCTACGAAATCCACTCCCATCCACCAGGCGCCCTCAAAAAAGAGACAGAGGAACGCTATTGGGATGCCATAGCCTTCCTCTGTCAGATGCCTGGGTCCCAAAGACGCCATTGTCGCTGATGGCCCGGCATACGCCACCTAAGCCAGTGCCCTCGGAGCTGGGCGACATATAGCACAGCATGGCACTCATGTCAAGTGGGCTCTCCGCCGGCACAGGCCTTCGCCATACGGCGGATGCATCATCATAGCCCCACCGAGCCTGAGCCCAAGACGCGGCGATAGACCGCAATCGTCTCGCTTGCGGCTCTGTCCCAGGAGAAGAGGGCGGAGCGTGCCAGTCCTCGTGCGCGCATCTCAGCCTGCAAGCCGGCGTCTGTCCATAGCGAGCCAATCGCCTCGGCGATCGCCGGAACGCTTGTCGGTTCGACATACCGCGCCGCATCCCCCCCGATTTCGGGTAGGCAGGAAGCCATGGAGGCAATGACAGGGGTTCCGCAGGCCATGGCCTCCAACACGGGGAGGCCAAACCCCTCATAGACCGACGGTACCACTGCCAGACTGGCTGCCGAGTAGAGCAGTGGAAGGTCCGCAGAGGGCACATAGCCCGGAAAGAGCACCGCGTCCCGCACAGACAGACTCTCCAAACGCCGGAAGAAGTCGTCGTACAGCCACCCCTTCCCGCCCACAATCACGAGCGGGATGCGAGCCCCCTTCCTACGAAGCAAGTCGAGCGCCTCGACCAGCCGGGTCAGGTTCTTGCGCGGCTCAATGGTCCCCACGTGAATCAGGTACCGGTCGGGCAGGCCATACCTTCGCCGTGCCATATCGAGCGCCACACGACCAGCGGGGACGAACTCGGGCGATGCAGCCTCGTAGACAACGGTGATCTTGGCCGGATCCAGATGGTAATGCCGCAGGATGTCCTGCCTGCTGGTCTCGGACACGGCGATAATTGCATCCGCACGCCGGCAGTACAGCGGCATGGCAGCATTCAGGTACCAGTAGTTGAGCCGCTTCTGGTGCTGAGGAAACAGCCGGAAGATCATGTCATGGACCGTCAGCACAGTGGGCACGCCTGTCAGAGGGGGCAGCAAGTGCTCAGTTGCGTGAAAGAGCGTCGCTCCTGGTACCAGCCGATTGAAGCCGGTGCGGAGGAGGTGACCCATCCAGACAGCCATCCTCCATGGCTTGTACCCCGCCCGGATGGTCCTCGCCGGAACCTGCTCGAGCCCAGATGGCGGGCGAGTCGCCGCACCGCGGTTGTAGAAGAGCGCGAACTCGTTTGGGGCACGCTGGACGAGTGCTCTTGCCAGGCTTCCCGCGTACCGCCCAATTCCAGCTTTTGAGTGAACGGATGAAGAGACATCGATGTAAATCGGCATCGTCGCCCAATTATAGCACCCTCTGCCCCGCGCCGCAACCGCCAATCACCCCGCCTCGTTCTTGCCGGAAGGTGCCAGATAGTTTATGATAGGTTAGTCATCCTCGGACCAGGAGGTCCTGTGAGACTAACGATAATAATGCCGGTCTACAATGAACAGGCCACCCTGCGCGAGATCATCCGTCAGGTTCGGGCAGTCGTCTTGCCCGAGGAGATAGAGAAGGAGATCTTGGCTGTCGATGACGGCTCAACGGACGGCTCCACAGAGATCCTGGCCGACGAGGCACATGCTGGAGACCTGCGCGTACTTCGCCACCCGACCAACCTGGGGAAAGGAGCCGCCATCCGCACGGGCATTTCCCATGCCACGGGCGACATTTACGTCATTCAGGATGCCGACCTTGAGTACGACCCGTGCGACTATCCGAGCCTGGTCAGGCCCATCGCAAGCGGGGAGCAGGAGATCGTGTACGGTAGTCGGTTCTCTGGTTCGCCCCAGAAGATGCTCTTCTGGCACAGCCTGGGGAACAGGCTGCTCACGCTGACAACAAACCTTCTGTATGGCGCTGTGCTCTCCGACATGGAAACCTGCTACAAGGCATTCCGTGCCGATGTGGTCCAGGGAATACCACTGCGGTCACGGCGGTTTGAGTTTGAGCCCGAGATCACGGCCAAGGTCCTCAAGCGGGGCCACCACATTCTCGAAGTGCCCATCTCCTATCGCGGGCGCGACTTCCACCAGGGAAAGAAGATAACCTGGCGAGATGCCCCCATTGCCTTCTGGACCCTGCTCAAGTACCGGTTTGTCGACTAACCGTCTCCCACTGGCTTGTCCCACCTCCAGGGTGCGGCGCTGGGCCCCAAGGAGGCGCACGGTTGTGGTGACGATCCTCCTGGTGGGTTTCCTCCTGCGTGCTTTGCCCTTGCAGCAGAATCGTGCTCTGGAAGATGAAGCCCTATACGGCTACTGGGGACTTCAGATAGCCAGCGGCTCAGACCCGATGCTCGACCGCGAGCCTGTGGACAAGCCGCCCTTCTTTCCCTACCTTCTCGCTCTCACCTTTCTGATCTACGGCCCTGTGCACCCACAGGGCACTCATACCGGGCTCGCAGCTGAAGGCACGACCATGGTGGGTGCCCCCTTGGCGTGTGCCACAAAGGGCTGTCGCGCCGAGATTCAGCAACTCGAAGTCGAGTCCCGACTGCCAAGCCTCTTCGCCGGCACTATCACCATCGCCCTGCTCTATTCACTCGGCAAGAGGCTCTACAGGAGCTCCCGGACCGGTCTCTTGGCAGCCCTCCTGTTCGCGCTGTCCCCCTTTGCCGTCCTGTTCAGCTCGACCGCCTTTGTGGATCCCGTGATGACGGCGTGGGTTGTGGCAGGCCTCCTCGCTGCCAGCAGCGGGCGCCTGGGGCTCGCTGGGGCCTTGGCCGGCCTCGCTGTGGCGACCAAGCAGCAAGGATTGCTATTCCTGCCGCTGATCGTTGTCACGGGCGTGATGGGGCATGACCGCACCATGACCTTGCACGACCATGCACCTACCCGCTCCACGGCTCGGCTGCGCCAGTACCGGAGCAAGTGCATGAGTTGGCTCCTCCTCAGCATCGGCTTCGCTGTGGTTGTCTGCGCAGTCTTGGCTTGGGACCGGGCACGTGATCAGCGCCCAGGTTTTCTCGAGCAGAGCATGATCAGCTACGGTGGGCTGCGCGTTGCCGCCTTGTCCGACCTCGGCGAAAGGGCAACGGCTTGGACCGGTCTGGTCGCCAGCTTCTGGGCGTTTCCCCCGCTGAACGTGCTCTTCCTGATCGCCCTGTTGACCGCGCCTGCTGCGGCCTATCTCGCTGCCCGAAGGCGCGGCCATCCAGCGCACCCACCAGTCACGTTCCTCAGACTCGCAGCGTCAGGAGAAAGTGGGCCGGTCTCGCTCGCAGTGGCCCTCTTCGTCCTTCTCTTCCTGCTTTCACACTGGCTGGTGCAGGTCCAGCTTTGGGATCGCTACCTGCTGGCCATCGTGCCGCTGGTTGCGCTTCTGCTCGCCCGTGCCTTCGACTTGGCCGGCCACCTGCTGCTCGCCGGCCACCTGCAGGCCGCTTACTTGCCTTCGCTGGTTGCCTTGGTTACCGCAAGCCTCCTGCCCGCGCTCGTCTCAGCAGAACAAGGTCACCTCGCAATTGGGGGCGACCACGGAGCCTACGACGGGATAGACGATCTGGCTGCCTACAGCCGTCAGCAAGTGCCGCCCGGCGCCGTTCTCTACGATCACTGGCTTGGTCACCATTATCGTTTCTACTTTTACGGCGCCCCCATACACATCCACTGGTACCCTGATGTGGCGGACCTGGCAGAAGACGCCGGTGCATACCAGAGAGAGCCAAGGTACATAGCATTTCCCAGCTGGCAAGGGGAACCCCCGGCCGCCGACGCACTCGCCGGTGCGGCAATCGACCTGGTACCCCTGTTCGAGGCTCATCGCCGTGATGATACCGTCTCGTTTCGCCTCTTCCACCTGGTGGGTCCATGAGCCCCATCCGGCGACTGCTCAGCCCGGAATACTGGGTGGTTTCAAGCCCAGGCCGGCCGGCCCAGACTTGGTTCGTCTACGCGGCCATTGGGTTGGCCTTTCTCTTCGGGCTCTTCTTTTCGGTCCGCTTCATAAGGAAGGCCTCTCGCAATCGAGCTAGAGATACGACCTGCGCCGGGCCGCTATCAGCCCGACATGCGTTCGGATGGTTCGAATTGGCCGTCTCTCTGGCCGGTCTCCTGTCGATTGTAGGACGGTTCCTGGACTGGCCGGGCTGGTCGGCGCGCATCTGGCCTCCCTTCCTCGCCGCACTGGCGCTCATGGGCCTTCTCCTGTACCAGGGGCGTCACTGGAGGATCCCGGCGGGGCTGGGCGAGCTGCTGAGCATCTTGGCGCTGCTTCCCGCCCGTGGGGAAACTCCGGTCACTGATCCAAGTGCGTCATTGGCCGCCAACGGAGCGAATCGCCTCCAGACAGGGATGCGACCAGCGCGCGCAGCCGCCGTCATGTGCCTGCATGTCGCTGGCGTCGCCTTTGTTCTGAGAGCGAGGTTCGGGCTGTCCGCATGGCTTGCCCCGGCCGTGCTTGCCGCACTGGCGCTACCACAGCTGCATGCACTGCTCGCACGCAGACGCCCCTCGCTCCAGACACTAACGCCCCTGCTCGGCGGGTATCTGGCAGCCATCGCCTGGGCTGCCTACCACCGGATGGGCATCACGGTTGTAGGCTGGCAGGGTCTCTCCTTCCCCAATCCGATGACGTCTCTCTTTTATGTCGATGGCATCCTACTCGCCTCCGCCGTGTACTCTTTCCTGTGCCAGCTCTACGCATCGCAGGCTTCGCCCGGACAGAGAAGATCGGCCAATCGGGTGCATCCGGCCTCGCGTGCATGGAAATGGACCGTGGCACTCGTGGTGCTCGTCACCACCGTCTGGGCGCTCATCGTCTACCTTGGAAAGCGGACCCACGGTGCAACGGGCAGCGATCCGTATGCCTACGCCCAGATGGCCGTCGACTTGGCGGACCGGGGCACTCTGCTGCATCGCTTCTCCCTCTTCCCGGAGGTGAGTTCGCTTGGCATCGCCTGGGGCCCGTTGGTCCCGGTCGGATACCACCTGCCCATTAACCCTCTCGGTGACTCGCCAAGCGTCTGGGCTACAGGTGCCTCACTGCTTCTGGCGGCAGGATACCGCCTTCTGGGAGAGAGCGGCCTCTATATCACCACTCCTGTCACGGCTCTCGCCGCGCTCTTCGCCACTGCCCTCCTGGCCCTGGAGGTCTTGCGTGACGAGACCAAGCCTGTGCGCTACCTGGCAGCAGCGCTCACCCTGGCACTCACCGCAACATCCCCCGAGCATGTAGACCGCCTTCTGGTGCCCATGGCAGACGCCGCGGCACAGCTATTCACCGTCCTGACCCTTCTCTTCTGCCTGCGTGCTGTGCGCCTGCTAGAAACGAAACCTCGGCAAGCTGCTGTAGAGCTGGTCCTGGGCGGCGCAGCGTTCGCCTGGGGCTACTGGGTGCGCCACACCCAGCTGGTCCTTCTTTTTCCCGTTGCCCTCGGGCTTCAGCTCTCGGGTACCCGGCCGGGACGCGCCGATGGAGTGACTACTCTGTGGAGACGTCTCTGGCCATGTCTTCTCTTCCTAGCTTCTGCCGCCGTCATGGCCATTCCCGACACGCTTTATCGTTGGCGCGTCTTTGGTGGCATCTTCGCCACAGAAACCACCGAGCTGCCTTCCATGGCACTGCGACACGTCGGACCGGTTTCCATTCAGGCGGCGCGGGAGGCATTGGCCGCCGGGGAGTGGGGTTATCTCTTTCCCTTCGCCCTAGTGGGCTGCGTAGCGCTGGCGCGGGCCCACCGCCGCTCCTTCGCAGTGTTGGCGGCGGCCTTTGGTGCCGTCCTCCTCGTCCACCTTACCTATCGCTTCCTTAGGCTCCGCGACCTCATCTCGCTCTTCCCGCTGGTCAACTTGGCTGTGAGCTACGGCGCAGTAAGCCTGGCTCGAAGCGCTCGTGCCTACACGATAGGCCACCAACAAGTCGGGCGCCTTGGCCCGGCCGTCGTGAGCTCTATCTCGGTCGCCGCGGCCATCCTGGCTCTGGCCCTCGCGAGATGGACCGTGATCGACGATCTCGTTCGGCCGGGATGGGCATCGTTCGGCTACATGCGCCCTGATCAGCGCGCGGCCTTCGACCGCTTGGCGGAACTGACACCCTCCGGGGCCGTTGTCGGTGCCTCACTCAACGCCGGTGCCATCACGATGCTCAGTGACCGGGACTCGGTCAGACCCTACGAAAGCTGGAGTGACTCGGACTGGGCATCATTCGTCGACCTCATGCGGTCGACGTCACGCCCCATCTATCTTCTCGATGACGGGAACCTGATGACCGACTTTATCGTGAAGCTGCGAGGCTCTTTCGAGCTGGTCCCTGTGGAGCCTCTCGCCATTCCTTTGTTCGGCGCACCCGATCGTGAAGCGGGGTGGCTCTACGAACTGGTGAATAGGGAATGAGCGAACAGACAGGAAGTAAGAAGGCACTCGCTCTCAATCGGACAGGGTTCCAGGACGCGGCAGCCATTGCGTTTCTGGCTGTCCTGAGCCTGATCTTTTTCTGGAAAGTCGTCTTCACGAATCAGGTGCTGACAGGAATCGACCTCTTCTCCTATTTCTATCCCTACCGCGACTTTGCAGCAGAAGCTCTGCGACAAGGCCGTCTGCCTCTCTGGAACCCGCACCTGTTCATGGGGGTTCCGCTCCTGGCCAACTCCCAGGTTGCGGTCCTTTATCCACCGCACTGGCCGCTGATTTGGCTGCCTGTCCCGAGGCAGATAGCTTGGAGCATCGTCTCCCACATTTGGCTTGCCGGTGCGGGCACTTACCTCTATGCCAGGTGCGTTGTGCATCTCCGGCCGCTGTCCTCGTTTGTCGGCGCGGCAGTCTTCGCATTCGGCGGCTTCCTAGGAGCGCAAATCGAGCACATCAATCAACTCGATACGTCTGCCTGGATGCCATGGCTCCTGGTCTCCTTGGAGGCAACCGGCCCTCAGCACCCCCGCCTCCGGAGAAGGCTTGCCTTTCTGTCTGGCTCGGCTGTCATTTCGTTCCTTATCCTTGCCGGCCATACCCAGGCTGCCTACATCGTCCTTGTTGGAGCAGGCTGCTACACTCTGCTTCGAGGCATCCAACAGAGCCAGGGATCTGGTTGGCGTCAAGCCCTGCGATGGCTTCGAGGGCCGGCAGTGCTGGCGGGCATGGCGATCCTGGCACTCCTGCTTTCCGCCGGCCAGCTGCTGCCCACGATCGAGCTCTCACGGCTCTCCGTTCGCAGTGGAGGACTCGAGTACCGGGAGGCAGCCTCGTTTTCCCTTAGGCCCGGCCAGGTCCCTAAGGCGCTCCTGCCGCCTATGGCGTGGGAGCCCCCCTTCAGCGAGTATGTGGCCTATGTGGGGCTGTGCGGCTTGGGCCTTGCCGGGCTGGGTGGAACCCTGCTGGCCAAAGGCCTGCGCCGCCGAGCCCCGCGGCTGGCTCCTCGCAGCCCCGTGGCCGGCGATGTGCACCCCTTTGCGCTTTCGTCGCTTGGCCTTACGTCCCTGGGGCTCTTCTTGGCTTTTGGCGCCTACAATCCAGTGTACTACATCCTGTACAAGATCGTGCCGGGCATTGCCCTGTTTCGCGCGCCAGCTCGATGGCTGCTGCTGTACGCCTTCGGAATGGCGATCCTCACAGCGATTGGCCTCACTTCCTTGTCAAGGCTCAGCCCCCAAAGAAAGGGCGTGCTGCGCTGCGCCATACCGCTGGTCGCCTTACTCACTCTGGCCGAGTTGTTCACATGGAGCCGCAAGCTTGCCTACAACCATCCTACAGCACCTGCTGCTTACGACTCGCTGCGCACCGCCACGGCTCACCTCCTTGCAGACGACGAAGAACCCTTTCGGTTTCTGAGCTTGTCCGACATCCTGTACGACCCTGGGGACCTGGGCGATCTGCAGGCCATGTTCGCGCGCGATCTCTCCAGCAAGGCTACCTACGATCTGGTGGTTGCAACCAAGATGAAAGAGGTATTGGCCTACAACCTCCCCCTGCGCTACCGGCTCCACTCGGTAGATGGCTACGACGGAGGTCTCCTGCCCACGAAACGGTACATCGCGCTCGAGGGTCTTTTCTTGGAGGAAAGCGAGATCTGGACTGACGGCAGGCTGCGTCAGCAGCTGACGGCTGTTCCACCGGCGCGCCTGCTCTCCCTGATGAACGTACGGTACATCATTACTGACAAGTCGCAGGACGCTTGGCACGAGGGAGTCTACTATGACCTGGAGACCGAGCTTCCCCTGCAGGACTTGGAGCTCACTTCCCTGCCGGATTTTGAAGCCACACAGCTGGGCATCGTGTCCTACCTGACGGCGACTGCGAGCCTGCCCGACGGCACGCCTGTTGCAGAGGTCGTGCTTGAGGCCGGCGGATCCGTGCTTGCATCGACAACGTTGCGAGCCGGCTATGACACGGCCGAGGGGCTCTATGATGTGTCCCCGGTGACCCACAGCCAGGGGATTGCCATTCACAACTGGCGCGGCGATGCACGAGGTAGTGACTACCTAGCCGTCCTGGACCTCCCGCGTCCAGCCCGGCCTGGGAGATTGCACATCAGGTCTCTTCTGCCCAAGAGCAGTCAAGGTCGCTTCGTGCTTAGGGGACTGAGCCTCATCGACGGAAGAACCGGTACCTCGGCGAGTATCTCGGTTGACCCGGCTCTCAAGCTGGTCCACTCGGGTGACGTCAAGATCTACAAGAACCTGGTCGCACTTCCCCGCGCGTTCGTCGTACACCAGTCCCGGGTCTCAGCGGACGAGGTCAGCACAATAGCTCAGCTGCGGGATGTGGCGTTCAATCCTGCCCAACAAGTGGTCCTTTCCGACTCACCCTCCGCCGTAACCATCACCCCGTATGCGCCAGCTGTGCCTGACGACTCGCCGGTTCGAGTTCTCCGCTTTGGCGCCGAGCGCATCGACCTCCGTGCAACGCTCAAATCCCCCGGCTACCTCGTCCTGACCGAAGCCTACTACCCTGGATGGGAGGCGGAGATTGATGGTAGGCCGGCCCCAATCGTCTGCGCTGATGCCTACTTCCGAGCAGTAGCCCTCGACACAGGTGAGCACACCGTGACCTTTCAGTACAGACCCGGATCGGTTCGATGGGGACTGGGAGTCGGGGCGGCCGCATGGGTGCTCTGGGCTCTGCTCATTGCCATCTGGGCTTTGCGGGCTGGACGAAAGACCCGACACCATGTATAATCATCCCCTGAAGGAGTATGTAAGGTGAACGCATTCAACCGCATTGTAGTGGTCCTGCTCCTGGTTCTGATGGTCATCGCGGTGATCCTCGTGGTCGCTGCACCGCAGCAAAGCTTCGACGTGGCCGCCGGCTCTTTCGACTGGCTGTCTGCCACAGTCAAATCGTACCAGGAGCAGAGCTGGCCTCTCTGGACGATCGGGCGCGTAGTCGCAGGGGCAGTGATCGGGCTTCTGCTGCTCATTGTTCTCTGGCTCGAGTTCCGCCGGAAGCGCGTACGCATCATCCGCGCCCAGAAGCTCGAAGGGGGCGACTCCTTCATTGCCGTTGACTCGATTTCACAGCGACTGGCCTATACCATCGACCAGCTCCCAGATGTGGTTCGTGCTGTGCCCCGGGTCACCCGGTATGGGCGAAACGGCTTGGATCTCGACATCGCGCTGGAAACGGCGCCCGAGATTGATGTGCCTGTCAAGACTGCCGAGGTACTCCAGGTTACCAAGGAGGTCATAACTGAGCGGATGGGGCTCAAGTTGGGCAGGGTCCAAGTCAAGATCCGGCACGCACCCTATCCGAAGCGCTGAGGGCACTCGATCAGTGCTGAGGCGTGCCCCGCCGAGAAAAGACGTGGCACTCAGGGTAACGGCGATGGCAAGCTGGCAGATCAGAGCGCTAGGGTTGTCTACGGTAGCCCTTCAGTATCGCCTCGCCCTCAAGGATCTCCATGGCCGTGATGTCGACATCCATCTGCGTCTCGTTGATGGTCTCGTTTAGGCTGCTAGTGACGGCCTCAAGCAGGAACGAGGGTAGTGGTAGAGAGCCTGCCGATAGCTCTTCAATCTCGACCACAACCTTCCCATCCTGGATACGAGGTGACGCGATCATGTACAGGTTGGCAGATACCGGCATGCCATTGGCGAGTCGACCTGTGGCGAACATCTTGCCCTTGGTGAACCAGATGACCAAGTCCTCAACGGGGGACTCGTCGTACTCTGCCAGCTTGAATCTGAGAAGAGAGGTCAATTCCGTATCGGTCAGCCGCAAGATGAAGGGCTGTTCTGGCTGGCCGCTGAGGTTCTGCTCGATGCGCGACTCTAACTGGCCGGCAGCCTCCGTCGACACGGCAACCTGGTGAGAAGGTGTTGGTTGTTCGCGAGACAGCAAGTTGCAGGGGCCGCAGGCCAAGCCCGTCAGCATCATCGCGGCTATGGCCAACCGGAAGAACGCTTGTCGTTCTCGCACGAATCCCCCCTATCCACACCTACACAGGCTGAGCCCAAGCCAAGGTACACGTACCGGCATTCTATCACAGACCGCAACAGAGGGCGAATTGTTGGAAATGGCTCGTGAGTCAGGCCAGCTGGATCAGGACGCGCAGACACCCACTCTGAAGGTACTTGTCGAAAGCCTTCTCTTTGTGAGCGACGAGCCGGTGCCAGTCGACAAGCTGGTCGCCGTGCTCGGCGCCGCCCCACCCGAGATAGAGGGCGTCCTCGCGCAGCTCGCAGCCGATTACGCGCTCCGTGGCATCCGGCTGCAGCGTAAGGGCCAGTCAGTGCAAATCGTGTCAGCACCAGAGGCTGCTGAGGCCGTCCGAAGGTTCTTGGGCCTCGATGTCGGCAGCAAGCTCTCGCCGGCAGCACTCGAAACGCTGGCCATCATCGCCTACCGCCAGCCAGTAACACGCAGCCAGGTCCAGGCCGTGCGGGGCGTCGACTCTGACGGCGTGATCCGGACGCTCCTCAACCAGGGGCTGATTGAAGAGCAAGGGAGGCTGGAGCGTGCCGGCCGTCCTATTCTCTACGGAACAAGCTTTGAGTTTCTTCAGCACTTTGGGTTGCGCGGTCTCGATCAGCTGCCTCCGCTCCCCTCTGGGGACACAGCCCAGTCGACCAGCGCGTCAGGCCACCAATAGCGCCATGCGACAGCTGCTGGTGCACCTCCGGCGCTTGCCGCCCGCCAAGAGGGTCGCGATAGGGAGTTTGCTGGTACTGCTGGCCTTGACCTGGCTCGCGGCATGCCTGGTCGTCGCCAGCGTCTGGGTTCATTGAGGCGCCCACCGCTGAGGTCTCATGCAAAGAACAGACTCGGAGCAGGCCTTTGACGCAGCCCGGCGCCGTGCACTGGTTCAGTCCGTCCTGGCCGGCGTGTCCGGCCAATCGGATGATCTCCTATCACTCGACCAAGTGCGCGACCTGCTCCGGCTCTCTGAGCCGACCGGCGCGCCGGTGATCGTCGAGATTCCACTCGCCAAGATCGTAGGTAGCGTTGGACGCTACCAGGATTTTAACCGCGCCTTCATGCCTCGAGCTCACCTTGACCCCGAGCGTTGGGTCCGCATCGACCAATTGCGCCGGTTGCGCGACATGCCTCCCATTGAGGTGCTCAAGGTCGGCGATGTCTACTTCGTCAAGGATGGCAACCACAGGGTTTCGGTAGCTAGAGCGCGTGGGCAACAAGTGATCCGGGCATCCGTCGTCGAGATACCTGTTCGCGTGCCACTGGAGCCTGGCGCATCGGCTGATGACCTCATCCTGAGGGCAGAATATGGTGACTTCCTGGAGAGGACTTCCCTGGACAGCACCGCTCCGGATCAGAAGATCATCCTCACCCGCCCCGGGGGCTACGGCAGTCTGGTCCTGCACATCGAGGTGCACCAATTCTACATGGCCCTTCACGCGCGGCACTACCCGGCCCTATCGGAGGCTGCGCTTGACTGGTACCAAGCCGTCTATCTCCCGATGATCGCACGCATTGGCGCCTCGGGCATCCTGGCACGTTTCCCGGGGCGCACCGAAGCGGACTTGTATCTATGGATTGCCGAGAACAGGGCCCGACTGCAGATGCGAGTGGGCGCCCATGGGGAAGTCCTGGACGCCGTGGACAGCTTTGCTCACCAGCATCGGCTTCCCCGGATTCTGCGGTGGATGCAGTTCGGGCGGTCACGTGCCGAGAGAAGAACCCGGAAACGCTGACCAGCCAAGCGGGTGTAGAACCTACTTCGGGCGGTAGGGCTTGATACCGTTGTGCACTTGAGGGCCGCCGATCGTTCTAAGGATTGCTTCAGGCGTTCGATGCAGCTTCTCACTCAGCTCCCGGGGTGACAATGGCTCGTTTCCGTTCGCAAGCAGGATCCTGGATACGGCAGCCAGTGTCGGAGTCTGTGCGTCAATGAAATCTGGTTTCAGGCTGCAGCACGCTCGCAGCGTATGCCACAGGCCATCCACTCTCGTGACCTCTCCTGTCTCAGCGTCTACCCAGTCGATGAGGTCCGCCAATCGGTAGTCGGTGAAGCGCCCCCTGCAGTCGGGGCACAGGTGGCCAAGCAAAAAGACGCGAAAGCTCATGCCTGTCTGATCGAACCAGGCAGTTTCTATGTGGAACTTGGTGTCGATGGTCGGCTTTATCCAGCCAGGCATTCATCCCCCTTACACAACAACGTCGGGTCGGACCCTCGAGGCATCGAATGTCCAGTACGCGCCTCCCATGGCGGTGAAACATGGCTCCACCGAGAGAAGCGCAAAAATGGGCCCGGGGGCTGTCCGTCGAAGCACATTGACCGTGCTGTAGACGGTCTTGGCGTGAACCGTGCCCTGCGGGCTGAGCTTCACCAACTCCTGCACGATCCGGATCATCAGCTGCAACAGGCTGGTACCCCGCACCGCCTCCTCTTCCCGAAGACTGTCAATGGCAGAGGGGCTGTCCTCCGCGAGGAGCATCTGCTCGTCAAACTCACAGGCCACCGCGATCTTTCTCATCTGGATTGACAATTGCCCGGGGCGCGCGGTAAGCACCTTTGCCCAGGCACTCTTGAGCCGTTGAGGCTCATAATCCACGGTTGTGACCCTGGGGTCTCTGGTCCTCTCCAGCTTCACAAACGCTCCCACCGGCAAGGCATGCTTCTGGTAAAACTCCCGGAGTCCATACACGAACCCCAAATCCTGAACCACCCAGCCCTGGAACCGGTCGCCGCTTTGGCCATCCACCAGCACAATCGGCGTATGATGCTCAGTCGGCTGAGGGAACATGCCGCGCGTGCGTGGCGTCAGGGGAAGCGTGCCAGAGCGCCAGTGGGGGTGATTGAGGATGACACTCGTACGGTAGAGTGGCCGAGCCGGCACGAGATCTGGCTCACTAAGCCCTTCATCGTCAATCTCACGCTCCAAGGACAATAGCTCCTTGGAGATGGCCTGCCGGTTGTATGCGTCGGGTTGGAGCACGAGCCGAGCCGGTGGCTGCAGAACCTCGACAGGTGTGAGCCGCCGAAGATACCACACATCCCTTCCACCGTTCCCGACGTTGTCAAAGCGACTGTCAAGTCTCAGGGCACGATTCAAAGAGAGTACCCGTATTTCCTCCGCCACTTCCAGTGGCAAGTCCAGGTCAGCCATCAGTTCGGCAATCGGAAGAGGCATGCCCTTGACCTCGATCAGCGCCTCGGCTATGTTCAGCTGGCCGATGGAGACATTCACCAGCAGTTCCTGGAGAAACCAGTCATCTCCGAGGCGGACGAACTCGGCATGCTCGGCCAACCCTGCGGCGATTTTCTCCTCGACGAGTCGGCCATAGAGCTCAGCCAGATCCTCCGGAGACCGTGCCCCTCCCGAGGCCAGGGGACTTGTGTCGCCTACCTCCTGGTCGAGCTTGTGGCCCCCGCGCAACTCAGAGGCGAACTCCCTCAGCCCATCTTCATCCTCAAATCGAACTTGGATAGCGACGAACTCTCCATACTGAGGGTTACGCGCGGCCCGGGCCCCTACCACTGTGGCCCAGGCATAGTCGAGCGCGGGAAAGGTAATCTCCTCCCCTGTCTTGTAGGTGCCCGATGGGCGATAGGGAACGCCACGGCTCAACTCAGCCTGTATGGCCGCCTCCTCGCGACGGCAGCCTGCGTCGATCAGAGCGCGCGCCAAAACAGAAGGCCGCACCGGCTTGCCCGAATCCAAGATGAGGTCATAGATACGAGCGACATCTGGTCCGGTCAGCCGGAACTGGTCTCGCCAATAGCCTTCAGTCTGTGTCTTCCGCTGGAACACAAGTCTCTCCTTCTCACCAGCCGATGCCAAGTTGGATTCAGGCCGCGCAGAACGCAGGGATTATACCAGTCTTCCAAGCCTGTGACAACTGCCCGTGCCGGGGATGCAGGCAGGTAGCCTCTTGCCGCCACCCTTCGGGCGATTCCTTGCCGGTTTCCCGGGAATGTGCTAGACTGCCAATCAACGGCGGCGAGAGGTCCGGCGGGTCATTCTGTGGCGCCTGCGTCGCGCCGTGTCAGTCGCACTTGAAGGAGGGGATGGTGAACGCGCTCCTGCTCAGTCTCGCTCAGCTTGCCTTGGCCATTGTTTTGAGTGCACTTGCGGCCTACCTTGCATTCTACCTGTTTGAGCTCCTCACGCGCAGAGTCAACGGGTGGCAGGGGCTTCAGCAGGGAAACGTTGCGGTCGGCATCGTACTGGCTGCTGCAATCGTGTCGACGGCAATCGTCCTGCGGCCAGCTCTATCGCTGGACATTACAGGCTGGGATGCTGGCACAACCTTGGCGTGGAGAGCCCTCCTCGCGCAGGGACTCCAAATCGTCGTCGGACTCGTGCTGTCCGTTGTCGCCTTTGCCCTGGCCTTGCTCATCTTTGGAGCCTTGACGCGAGGGCTTGACGAGATCGGGGAGCTGCGCAGGTCAAACGTGGCTGTCGCAGCGCTGTTGGCCGGTGTCCTGTTGGCCGTCGGTGTTATGGTCAGTCAGGCCATGGCGCAACTCATGACCGCCCTCGCAGGGCTGGTCCTCTAGGGAAACGAGCGCATGGAAGACAAACCCGGCTTGGTGTGTGTGCGTCGCTGCTCAGGGCTGCTCGCTGCTGAGATCTATCGGAGCAAACTCGAAGCATGGGGCATCCCAGTTCTGCTGAGTTACGAGAGCGCCGGGCCTGTGATCGGCCTCACACTCGACGGCCTTGGTGAGGTAGCTATCCTGGTCCCGACGGACCTCGCTGAAGATGCACAGTCTCTGCTGGAGGAGGAAGCGGCGCCCGGTGAGGACGAAGAGACTCCGTTACCCAGCTCTGCGGGATTGCCCATGTTGTAGCGGGCATGGCGCAACGGCATGGCTGGGAGGAGCTACATGAGTTCGGGGCACAGTCATGGCTGCGCCGCGGACGGCACATCGGCCAACGACCGCCCGCCGAGCCGCGCCATAATTCACCTTGACCTCGATGCCTTCTTCGCCGCCGTGGAAGTCCTGGAGAACCCCGCGTTGGCTGGAAAGCCTGTCATCGTCGGTGGAAGCCCGGAAGGCAGGGGCGTTGTCGCCTCGGCTTCCTACGAAGCTCGTGCATTCGGTGTGCACTCGGCCATGCCTACCGGGCGTGCGCTGCGGCTCTGCCCTCACGCAGTGGTGGTTCGCGGACGCCACCGGGTGTACTGGGACTATTCCCGCCGTGTCATGGCACTGCTGCGCGAAGCCACACCCGTGATGCAGCAGACCAGCGTGGATGAGGCCTTCCTGGACTTTTGCCACTTGCCGGCCTGGCAGGAGGTGGTGGAGCAGGCTTACCACCTGCAGGCACGCGTCCTAGAAGTGGTGGGCCTGTCGGCGTCGCTCGGTGTTGCCGCGAACAAGCTCCTCGCCAAAGTCGCCTCCGATCTGGGCAAGCCTGGTGGAGTCGTGGTCGTGTCCCCCGGACAGGAAGAGGCATTCCTGGCCCCGCTGCCAGTTCGCGTTCTGTGGGGAATCGGCCCGGTCATGGCTCGCCGCCTCGCAGACCTAAGCGTCGCCACCGTTGGTGACCTGGCACAGGTACCCGAGGACGAGCTTCGCAGCCGCTTCGGGCACATGGGCGCTCACATGGCCAAGCAGGCCAGGGGAATAGACAACAGCCACGTCGTGGCGCTCCGCCAAGCCAGGTCAGTCAGCCACGAGACGACCTTTGCGCGTGACGTGCGAGACCCGGGCACACTCGAAGAATCGCTCGCGCACCTCGGGGCACGCGTCGCAGGGCGCCTTCGCAAGATGAACCTAGTGGCATCCACTTTGGCCGTCAAGCTGCGCTATTTCGACTTCTCGACTCTGTCGAGGCAAATGACGTTTCCCGTCCCCACGGACGACGAGCATCAGATCCAGTGCGCCGCTCTCTTCCTCTTCCGGCGCATCTGGGACAAACGAAGGCCCGTCCGGCTGGTTGGAGTATCGGTTCACCGTCTCTCTGCCACTACCGGTCAGCTGAGCCTGTGGCAGGGGGACAACACTCCATGAGACCCCCAGTCGTTCCCGCTCGCGCGGCCCGCTGCGAGACCAGCGTCATGAACTCACGCTTCATCGCCGACGCTGCGCCGGCATTTCGCGTTGAGGAAGCACGCGATTTCGTCACGCGCATCAAGCGGGAGTTTCCGGACGCCACGCACCACGTGCCTGCCTACTTGATTGGGCACGGCGCGACTGTTGTAGCCCACTGCCACGACGACGGAGAGCCCGCAGGTAGCGCCGGACGCCCCGTTCTCGCCGTCCTGCAGGGGAGTGGACTAGGCGACATCGTGCTCGTCGTGACCCGCTACTTTGGGGGAAGCAAGCTCGGCACGGGCGGCCTGGTCCGTGCCTACGGCGACGCAGCGCGCGCGGTGCTGGCTCTACTCCCCCGTGCGGTCAAATTCCTAGCGCACACCCTCTCGGTGAGTGTTCCCTATGCGCTGTTCGAGCGCAGCCGACTGGCCGTGTCCGCTCATGGTGGTCAGCTGATTGGCACCGAGTTCGGGGAATTCGTAACCATGACGGCGCAGTTCCCTGTCGACCAGGTTCCTGTCTTTGAAAGCGCGCTTCGCGAGCTCTCCGCCGGCGCCGCCCACGCTGAATTGGTCGACACTCAGACCGCGTTTATGCCCATCTAGCTGCTCCGGCCGCGATTCGCAAATCTCGCTCAAGAAGGAGCTCACATGAGCTGCGATCTCGATCATGTCATCGACCGTCTTTGCACAGAAAGCGCCAAGTGGCATGCATACCCGCAAGATGTCCTGCCCCTCTGGGTCGCCGACATGGACTTTGCCTGCCCAGAGCCGGTCATCCAGGCGCTGCACGAGCGCGTGTCGCACGGCATCTTCGGTTACCCTGCCGAACCCCCCGACTTGCGAGCTGTTGTCGTCGACTGGATTTGGCGTTCCTACAACTGGAGGGTTCAGCCCGAAGCGCTCGTATTCCTGCCAGGCATCGTGGTTGGCTTCAACCTAGCCATCCGGGCTGTTGCCAGGCCGGGCGACGGGATCCTAGCACAGACCCCAGTATACTTCCCCATCCTGTGGGCGCCGGCCAACTCCGGCTGCCATCTTGACACCATGGAGCTAACCCACCTGCCAGATGGCAGCTACGGAGTCGACATGGACGCCTTTGTGGCGGCCATAACCCCTGGCACACGAGTCTTTGTCCTGTGCAACCCACACAACCCGGTAGGGCGCGTTTTCCGCCGCGATGAGCTGGAAGCCATGGCTCTGGCGTGCCGCCGCCACGACCTGGTCATTTGCTCGGACGAGATCCACTGCGATCTGGTCTATGGCGGCCACCGGCATCTTCCGGTGGCCTCGCTGGATCCCGACATCGGTCAACATACGATCACACTTATGGCGCCCAGCAAGACCTTTAATATCGCTGGCCTGCACTCGTCCTTTGCCGTAGTCGAAAACGCTGAGTTGCGAGATGCCTTTGTCAAGGCACGCGCCGGCCTCGTTTCCGGGATATCCGTCCTGGGCTACGTCGCAATGCTGGCGGCGTACCGGGATGGCCGGCCTTGGCTGGATGCCCTATTGCGCTACCTTCAATCCAGCCGCGACTCCCTCGCCGAGTCGGTCACGGCCCACCTGCCTGGCATCGCGATGTGCAAGCCCGAGGGAACGTTTCTGGCATGGCTCGACTGCCGTGCGTCCCGCCTTCCGAAGAACCCAAAGCGATTCTTCTTGGAGAAGGCTCGTGTTGCCCTGAATGGAGGGGCCTCCTTCGGCCCCGGAGGCGATGGCTTCGTTCGCCTGAACTTTGGCTGCCCGCGCGCCACGCTGGCAGAAGCCCTCGATCGAATGGCCAAGGCCATGGAGTCACTCGATTGAGGGTCTCTCCTGGGTCGACCACCCGCCAGTTGGCTTTGCTCTTTGGGGCGCGCGTGGTCCTCAATACGGCCTACCGGATCGTCTACCCCTTCCTGCCAGCAATTGCGCGGGGCCTGGATATCTCGATCGCGTCCGCCAGCCAGCTGGTGTCGTTGCGCCTGCTTCCCGGCCTGGCAGCTCCCTGGTTGGGGTCCGTTGGCGACCGGCAGGGCCGCCGTCGGATGATCGAGGCAGCACTCGCGCTCTTTGCCTTGGCCGGTCTCTTGATTGCATCCCTCGGCACTACCTGGGCTCTCGCGGCAGCCCTTGTTCTATACGGACTCAGCAAGGTTGTCTTCGATCCGTCTTTTCAAGCCCTCCTGGGCGACATGTTTCCCTATGACAGGCGCGCCCGCGCCGTCGGCCTCATGGAGTTGTCCTGGTCGGCGGCGTGGCTGCTGGGTGTGCCAATGTCCGGCTATCTCATTCAGCACTTTGGCTGGCGGTCCCCGTGGGCCGTCCTGGCACTCCTCGGGTTCGTCTCCTTCCTTCTTCTGCGCCGCAACCTCCCCCACGATCGCCAGCCAGCGATTGCGGCTGACTCTGCCACAACCGCGCCCCTTGGAAGCACCTGGCTCTCGCTCCCCCGCCGCCCGGGCATGCCCGCCTTGTTGGCCACGGTGCTTCTTCTTGCCTTCGCAATCGAGCTGCCCTTCATCGTCTACGGCGCATGGCTCGAGGAGGCGTTCGGCCTCGGACTCGCAAGCCTCGGTCTGGCCTCGGCCGTCATGGGGATTGCAGAGGCCGTCGCTGAGCTTGGAACCACCTTCCTTGCGGACCGATTTGGAAAGCGGCGGAGCACCCTGGCCGGCCTTCTCGGCCTGGCAGCAGGGCTCGCGCTACTCCCTCGATTGGCAGGACTGGGCCTCGTTGCAGCGATGGGCGGGATGGTGCTCGTGGTCCTATGGTTTGAGTTCGCCATCGTCTCCTTCATCCCGCTGGCAACCGAGGCCGCGCCCGATGCCCGTGCTCTTCTGCTGTCGTACGTAGTCACCGCCATGCTGCTCGGTCGCATGGCCGGCTCCTTCACGGGAGGATGGCTCTGGGAGCGCCAGGTGGGCGGCATTGCCCTCCAGGCCTATGTGGGGTCCGGCGCCGCCCTACTGGCCTTCCTGGTCATGCTTCGTGGCGTGCAGGAAATGGGAGACCCGGAAAAACCATGAGGCGGGGGCTTCCCAACTGGCTGGCTTTGTGGTATAATTCGGTCAGCTTGAAGGACAAGAGGAGGAGGAGATGACAGAACCAGAACGGGTCACGAGCTCGGAGGAGAAAGCCGAAAAGCAGGAGAAGGAGCGGGAGAAACAGGAGAAAGAGCGAGGTGAGAAGAGCTGGGACGAAAAGTGGCGCCGGGACCCCCTCAACGCAGTTGTTTGGGCCCTGATCCTGATCTGGCTCGGGCTGACCCTGTTGGCCAACAACTTGGGTCTTCTCAACAAGCTGCCCAGCCCTCCGGATTGGGAGTGGTCACACCTGTTCTTCTTGGGTGCGGGGGGCATCCTGCTGTTGGAAGCCCTCTTCCGGTTGTTGGTGCCCGCCTTCAGGACGCCCATCGTCGGGACACTCATCCTGGGCGCGGTGTTCTTCCTGATCGGCCTGAGTGCGTTTGGCGAGGACATCTGGGTCTACGCACTCGCGATCTCGGCCATCTTCGGAGGAGTACTCCTGGCGCTGCGCGCCATTATGGGCAAACGCGAATAGCCTAGACTGCCTGATGTCGCAGGGAGGCACTGCTCGGGCAATGCCTCCCTGACCTCATGCTCGCTTCGTCGCCTTCCTAGAGGCGTCCCAAATTGAAGGTCCGGAACTCATTCCAGCCATAGTTGAGGCTTGTCCACCACCTCTCGCGCCCTATGCACCGGAAGTAGGGCGCACGAAAGGCGAGAATCCTGTCTCCGATTTTGTAGCGCGGCAGGACCGGCGTCGAGACCACCAGGCTGCCCGCTTCGCCGGGGCGCATCTCATGCAGCATCTTCAGTCCGTGAGCGGTCTCCACCTCAAAGAGGAAAAGGTCATAGTTCGGCACCCACGCGCGCTTGTCATCCTGTTGTTGTCCGAACATCCCCTCTGTGGCTCCATAGATCTCCCGGATCGCCACCGGCCCATAGAGCGCTGTCAATGCTGGCTGATGCGTCGTGTTGATCCCGGGAGCACTCCCCAGCGTCATCACCTTGGGCTTCCAGACCTGCTTCGGATAAAGGCCGTGTACACGCTTCAGATACCGGCCAAACGACAGAGCGGTGGTCACGACACCTCCGACCAGCGTAACGTTCTCAGCCCGGCATTTTTCGTAGGCCAGCTCAAAGCGCGCATCCCAGGCGTTGGCGCTCTTTCCTCCGCCGAGCGCATCGATCTCGTCCTGCGACGGGACGGAGCGAATGGGAGTGAAGGACGAGACATACCGCGCGTAGATCCCCGAGCTGTAGCCATACTGCACCTCGCGGTCACCGACCTTGACCGTCCCCACGACGGAAGGGAAGTTGAGGTTGAGATTCACACCCTCGAAGAGGTCGAACTGCTTGCTGACGGCGACAAAGTTCATCATGGCTCGCCCGGCGCTGATCCGCATGGCCAAGTCCGTTGGGGTCATGGGGATGAACTTGGACTCGCCCCCTGTCGTCCCTCGCGTGATGGCCCAGCCGACCGGTTCCTCGTCGAGGAGCAGCGACACGTCCCCGGCCATGACTTGGCGTATGAGAGGTTGGTAGCCTTCATAGGTTGTTACCGGGAACGCTCGGCGATACTCCTCGATGCTCCCGACCCGGCCCGCACCGTGCGCCCGGCCATACTCGGTGCCGTCATAGACCGCAAGCAGCCGCTGGAGCACTTGCTGCTGTGCGCTGGGTGGATTGGCAACCGATTCACGCCATGGCTGCAGGAGAGCCGTGACTACCGAACTAGCCGTCTCGAGGTCCATGGACCGCATAGGTTCGCCCCCTCAGGACTTGCTTGCTCCACAGGCATGGCGGCAGGAAGCACCGTGGGATCAACCTGGGCCCTAGCACTAGCCGCTTCGTGGACCCAAGTCGGGCACTCTCTCCGGCAAGGGCGCGCCGCCAGGCATCGAGCCGGCGGCATTGTCCCTGACGCGCCTGGAGGGATTCGAACCCCCAACCATCTGATCCGAAGTCAGATGCTCTATCCATTGAGCTACAGGCGCACATCCAGACGGATCTGAGTATACCACGGAGATGTCTCAACCGTCAACAGGGTCCTCCAGCTTGGCCCATCAACTGATTGAAGCTGCTCACGCGCAGGGCTTTGACCTGGTTGCGCTCGTCCCGAGCCCGATGCCGGGGCCAGTTGAGGGCAGCCCATCGCAGCGCGGCGGACTCGCACTCTCGGAAGCAGTCGCCCACTATCAGAGCTGGATCGAGCAGGGCATGCATGGAACTATGGCGTACTTAGCCCGGCCCGACGCCCTCACAAAGCGCCTTTGCCCGCAAGACCTTCTGCCCGGCCTCCAATCGATCCTGGTAACCGGCATCCGTTACCGCATCACGGTCCCTTCGCCCGCCCTCCTGGACGATCCCTCTCGTGGGATCATGGCCAGCTACGCATGGGAAGACGACTACCATGTGGCTCTGAGGGGTAAGCTGGAGCACGTGGCGCGCTCGGTGCTTGCGCTGACCGATCAAGCCTTTGCCTACCGGGCTTGCGTGGACACTGCTCCCATCCTGGAACGCGCCCTTGCGGCAGAAGCAGGCCTGGGGTTCATTGGCAAGAACACGTGTCTCATCAGCCCTCGCATGGGTTCGTGGCTCTTTCTCGGCGAGCTCCTTCTGACGCTACCAGTTCCTGCTGGCTTCGTGACGCCCGGCGTGCCCTCTCCGACCCCGAGCAAGCCACTGCCGTCCTGTGGCCGATGCACGCGCTGTCTCGAGGCGTGCCCGACCGGTGCCCTGGTCGCCCCCCACATACTGGATGCCAGGCGGTGCATCTCCTATCTCACGATCGAGCACAAAGGGCCGGTGCCTCGTGAGCTGCGTCCCTTGGTGGGGAACCGGGTCTTTGGATGCGACCTCTGCCAGGCGGTGTGTCCCTGGAACAGGCGCTTGGCCCGTACGACGACCGAGCCGGCGCTAGCCCCAAGCCTTGATTCGACGTCCCCTCGCCTACTCGACCTGATGGCCCTTGATGATGCCGCCTTTTCAGCTCGCTTCCACAGCAGTCCGCTGAGGAGGGCCAAGCGGCGCGGCCTCCTTCGCAACACGGCAATCGCCCTGGGCAACTGGGGCAGTCCACAAGCCATCCCGGCTCTTGCCCGGGCCTTGAGGGATAGGGAGCCTCTCGTGCGCGGGCATGCCGCATGGGCGTTGGGTCGCATCGGCACGCCGCCCGCGCGATCCGCTCTCAAGGGGGCGCACGCGGCAGAGGTCGACCCGTGGGTCCGACTTGAGCTCGATAGGGCCATGGCTGCGCTCCCTTAGCCTCGCTGTGTCCTGCCCCGGCCCCAGGTTTCCACGGCGAAGCACACTCGTGATACAATCACGGCACCGTGATTTTGGGGAGCCCTAGCGCACGTTGGAGTGAGTAAGATGGTACCTCGTGAAGTTTTCGCCCAGTACAAGATATTCTCGCGCATGCCGCCGGAGATCGCTGCTGCAGCGCAGGAAGAGGCCCAGATAGCGCCCTACGCGCCTGGAGAAGTGGTCATTGCCTTTGACCAGCCCTTCACCTTCTTCGGCCTAATTCTGGAAGGTGAGGTGACTGCTTTTGTCAGCGACGAGGAGGGTGAGCCATACCCGATTGAGACCCTGGAGGAAGGCAGTTTCTTCGGCGACATGTCCATTCTCACCGGCCTCCAATCCCCTGTCGACATGGTCGCCAAGTCACCGTGCCGCGTCCTGCTCCTGCCCGTCCAGCTCTTCCGGCGCTGGGTGCAAGTAGACCCCTTCGCCCTCCAGACATTCTCCAAATCGATCGCCCGGAGGAGCACCTTGGTTGAAAGAGGAAAGCAGGAGGTAGCCGAGCGCCGTGCAGCGCGAAAGACCGATGTCGATCCGTATGGGCTGGGCCTAACACCTGAGCATTCGCAGAGACTCCTGGTCATCAACTTGCGCTCTGGCTCACTGAAGTACCGCTTCTTTGACACGGACGACGAGACCAAGAACGTCGAAGGCCAGGTAGAGTGGATTGGGGAGAGCCGGGCGCTCCAGACGCATACCACGTCCAAAGGCACCCTCCAGGTCCCCCTCGGCATGATCCATCACGAGCAGGCACTTCAGGCCGCCCTCGACAAGCTCGTAGACCCCGAGATGGGCACCCTAGAGAGCTTGCAGCAGATCACGGCCGTCGGGCACCGCGTGGTGCATGGAGGGGACAAGTACGGCGACCCCGTCATCATCGACGACCAGGTACTCCAGGATATCTTGGATATGGCTGCCCTCGCGCCACTGCACAACCCAATGCACGCGCTGGGGATTGAGTGGCTGCGCAAGACCCTGCCCGAGATCCCTCATGTGGCCGTCTTTGACACTTCGTTTCATCAGACGATGCCGCCGCACGCCTTCCGGTACGCCGTGCCGGAGGAGCTCTACACCAAGGATCACATCAGGCGGTACGGGTTCCATGGCACATCTCACCAGTATGTGGGCCTGATGGCAGCGACGCACCTGCGCAAACCTTTCTCCCGCCTCAAGATGATCACCTGCCACTTGGGCGAGGGGGCATCGGTCTGCGCCATCGAGCACGGCCGCTCCGTCGATACGAGCATGGGCCTCACACCGCTCGAAGGCCTCCTCATGGTCACGCGGTCCGGAGACATCGATCCAGCGGTCGTGACTCACCTCATGCGCAAGGGCTTGTCTGCCGACGCGATCGACGTTCTTCTGAACCGCGAGAGTGGGATGAAGGGCCTGTCCGGCCTTTCCGGCGATACCCGCGAGCTGGCCGCTGCGGCCAACGCAGGCGATTCCAGGGCCCTGCTCGCCGTGGAAGCGTTCGCTTATCGCCTGCGCAAGTACATCGGCGCCTACTACGCCGTCCTCGGTGGATTGGATGTGCTCGTGTTCACCGGGGGCATCGGAGAGAACGCAGCCGGCACGCGCTCCTTGGCTCTCCAAGGGCTCTGGGGGCTCGGGATCCTGGTCGACGCTGTCCGCAACCGCGCCACGCGAGGCGTAGACGGCGTCACCGACATCTCGCATCCCGACTCAAAAGTCAAGATCTTGGTGGTCCACTCCGACGCCTCCCGCATGATCGCGCGCGAGACCATCCGCGCCCTGTCGTACGAGTCCATCTCCCGCCACCTGCAAGCAAGCCAGATCCCGATCCCTATCGGCATCTCGGCGCACCACGTCCACCTGAGCCAGGCCGACGTTGGGCGGCTCTTTGGAAAGGGTTACGAGCTCTCGCCGCGCACTCCCTTGTCACAGCCCGGGCAGTACGCCGCCCAGGAGGCAGTCAAGCTGATTGGGCCGCGGGGCACTATCGATCGTGTCCGCGTCCTCGGGCCTGCGCGCAGCCAAACCCAGGTCGAGATCTCGCGTACCGAAGGCTACCTGCTGGGCATCCACGCACCGGTCCGCATGTCGGGTGACCTCGACGGCACGCCAGGGCTGACTCTCGAGGGACCCAACGGCCATATCGAGGTCAAGAAGGGCGTGATCTATGCCATGCGCCACCTGCACATGACCCCAACGGACGCCCGGCGCCTGGGCCTCCAGGATGGGGACGTCGTGCGTGTCAGAGCCGGCGGCGAACGGGAGCTTGTGTTTGGGGATGTCGCGGTACGTGTCTCACCCAAATACCAGCTCGAGATGCACCTCGACACGGACGAGGCAAACGCGGCCGATCTCAACAACGGGGACTTGGCCTACCTGGAGTCTATCCAGAACCGGGGGAACTAGGGCCTACTTCCTGGTAGATACACGGGGCGGGAGGCCGGCACCTCCGCGCTCAGCTCACATCCCAGGCACGAGAGTCAGGAGCAGCGCCAGCAGTCCGAGGAGGGCTGCGGCTCCGAGCAGAAGCCACGTCCATCTTGCCCTGGTGCGCTTGCTGACAGGCTGCGCCCGGCCATCGGCGGTTGCGGCTGGGCGGAAGACCAAGACGCTCGCATCGTCGCGGCCTCCGCGCTCGCTGACCAGGTTCACCAGCGCGTTGGCTGCCTCGTCGGGTGTTCGCGTCCGCACGATCTCCTCGATCTCGACGTCCAACAGCTGGCCGCTGACTCCGTCCGTGCACAGGACAAGCGTGTCCCCGGCATCGAGTACCCCTTCGTAGAGATCGATCTCGACCTCGGGGCGTGTCCCCAGCGCCCGCGTGACCAGGTTCCGCTGCGGGTGCGTTCGCGCCTGGTCCGGCGTCAGCAGCCCCGCTTTCACCTGCTCCTCCACCCAGGAGTGGTCCACTGTGATCTGGGAGATGCCCTTCGCTCCAACATGGTAGGCCCGGCTGTCTCCGACGTTGGCCACGAACACCTGGGTGTCCCGGATCACGGCAGCCACCAGCGTCGTGCCCATGCCGGCCCTGCTTGCGTCAGCGTCCGCACGCTCACCAATCGACGCATTGGCAGCCTGCACAGCCCTCGCAAGGCTGGCAGCCACATCGCGAGAAGGATTCCCATAGTAGTGGCGCGTGACGAGCTCAACGGCCTCGCTGCTGGCTACTTCTCCCGCCCTGTGTCCACCCATGCCGTCCGCCACGAGGCACAGGATCCCCTTCCGCGCCAGGACACGGTGCTCGTCCGGGACACAGTGCCACACCGAGTCCTCATTGTGCGACCTCCCGCTTCCCATAGCCGTGCTCTCCGCGATCATGGGGCAGGGCGGACGAGAGCGCGATGCCGTCGACTTGCCACCTTCCATCCGGGTCACAACCTCCTTCGTACCGACAGCTCCATCACTTGAGTTTGAGGGTGTGCCAAAGCTCAGCCCCTGCAGCGCCTTGCATTCCCACACCGGCGGAGATACCGCCATTCGCCTGAGCCAGAATAGCACGGCCCGGCCCGCCGGGCAAGCCGTGGGCACAGGCGGTTCGAGGGCTCAGCGTGGGCGGTCCGGCTTAGACGAGTGCCACCGTGATCGGCCTGGGCGACCTCCGCCCATCCATGGGAGGTGGATGGCCGCCCGTTGCGCTTGACATCTCCCCCGTCGGCTTGCACTTTCGTCCTCAAGTCGCTACAATGCCCAGTGTCTGCTCGCGCCGGGGACAAGTTGTCGTCGCTGGACGGCACGCCGTCTCGAAGATCACGCAAGGAGGCGATACACATGCTGCACGACATGGTATTGAGCAACCGTAGTTGCCGGCGCTTTCACCAGGATGTGGCCATCGACCGCGACACCCTGGTCGCGCTCGTCGACTTGGCCAGACTCTCGGCCTCGGGGGCCAACCGCCAGCCCCTCAAGTACATCCTCTCATCTGATGCGGAGACCAATGCACGGATCTTCCCGACGCTGGCTTGGGCCGGCTACCTGGCCGACTGGGGAGGACCTCAGGAGGGGGAACGCCCAAGCGCCTACATCGTGGTCCTAGGCGACACCGAGATTGCGCCCACTTTTGGCATCGACCACGGCATTGCCGCCCAATCCATCATGCTGGGTGCGGCCGAGCGAGGCTACGGCGGATGCATGATCGCATCAATCAGGAAGGAAGCCCTGCGCGCTGCGCTCGAAATCCCTGATCGCTACGAGGTCCTTCTCGTCCTCGCCCTTGGAAAGCCAAAGGAGCAAGTTCAGATCGATCCGGTCGGCCCAGACGGCAGCATCAGGTACTGGCGCGATGCCGCCCAGGTGCACCACGTGCCCAAGCGCTCCCTGGACGAGATCATCCTCAAGTAGACGCAGCCGGAGAGCGCCGCTGGACCCATCCATGGAGAAGAATAGATGAAGACGCTGCACGTCGTCACCCACACCCACTGGGACCGGGAGTGGTACCGCACCTTCCAGGACTTTCGTTTCCGCCTGGTGCGCCTGGTCGACCGGCTCCTCGATCTGCTCGAGGGCGACCCCCAGTTTCGCCATTTTACGCTGGATGGCCAGACCACCGTGCTCGATGACTACCTGGCGATCCGCCCCGAGCAGGAACCCCGGCTGCGCCGCCTCATTGAGTCCGGGAGGCTGCTGGTCGGCCCCTGGTATGTTCTGCCGGACGAGTTCCTGGAGGGGCCCGAGCCGATGATCCGGAACCTGCTTATGGGGCAACAGGGCTGCCGACGCTTCACCTCAGAACGCCAGCCCATGGAGGCCATCGCTTACCTGCCCGACTCCTTCGGGCATATCAGCCAGATCCCCCAGATCGCCGCCGGCTTTGGCATGGCTGCTGCCTGCCTCTGGCGCGGCGTTGGCCCGGCACCGACCGAGTTCCGGTGGGCAGCCCCCGACGGCACCGAGGTGCTCATGCTGCACCTGCGCGAGTCCTACAGCAACGGTGCCTGGCTTGCGAATGACGTCGAGGGCTTCGCCCATGACGTAGGCAAGGCTCGCGATGCGCTGGCGCCCCACGCACCCACCGAACACCTCCTAATCATGAACGGCACCGACCACATGGAGCCAAGCGCCAACCTCCATGCCTGCCTCAGGGAAACAGAGGCACGCCTGGGCGACCGAGTGCTCCACAGCACACTGCCCGAGTACCTGGCGTCCGTGCAGCACAGCCTGGGACCCGAGGGACTCGCAGCACTGCCGCTGCGCGCCGGAGAGATGCGCTCGCCCGAGCGCGCTCACCTGCTACCCGCCATCCTCTCCACCCGCATCTGGATCAAGCAGGCCAACTGCCACTGCGAGAACCTGCTCACTCGCTGGGCAGAGCCGGCTGCCGCGCTCGCTGAGCAGGTCTGCGGGGTAACCCCCCACCGTGGCTTCCTGGCGGAATCGTGGCGCTGGCTCCTACAGAACCATCCACACGATTCCATCTGCGGCTGCTCGATCGACCAGGTGCACGACGAGATGCAAACACGCTTTGCTTGGAGCGAGCAGATCGCCGAAGAGGTAACCCGGGCCAGCCTGGCGGCCCTCGCCGAGCGCGTAGACCCCGGGATGCCCGGAACGGCTCCGAAAGACGCCCTTCGTGTCGTCGTATTCAACCCAACAGCCAGAGCACGGACCGATCGTGTCCGGGTGCACCTTCCCTACTCACCTTCGGGCGACTGGCTCATCAGCGACGACGCAGGCCGGCAGGCCCCACACCGTGTAATCGGTCAGGACACCCGCGAGATCTACAACGAGAGGATGGCGCGCGACGAGCTTCTCGCCCTCCTGACCCAGATGGCAGGCAGCCAGGGGGACCAGGTCAAGCGCCTCGCCTTCACCCGAGCGGATACGGAGGTACGGGAAGGCGTGGGCTTCCTCGATCTCACCCTCCTGCTGGACACCCCAACTGGGCAGCCCTCCGTCGGGTGGGACGAGCTCGCCCACCGAATCGGAGCACTTCTCGCCGACGAGACTCTGTCGACCTTCCACCTGCGTGTTGTCGAAGAGGCCGGGCTGGAGGTTGAGCTGCTTGCACGGGGCGTGCCGCCCGTCGGCTATCGGCAGTTCCACATTCGTGCCGCTGCCTCTTCGCCGCCTTCGCTCCATGACCAGCTGCCGGACACGCCGGCCCCGGCTCGCATCGAGAACGAGTTCTTCTCGGTGGAAGCCGACCCATCTGACGGTACCCTGGCGCTCGCCGACAAGCGCACCGGCCGCACCTTCACCGGGCTGAACCGCTTTGTCGACGGTGGCGATCGCGGAGACGAGTACAACTTCTGCGCGCCGCAGCATGACAGGCTCGTGGATGCCCCTTCTGCCCCGCCGGTCGTCCGGTGCGTGGAGGATGGGATCGGGCAGGCGATCGAGATAGACCTCGTCTACGCGATTCCCACTTCGCTCGCGGAGGGAGACCGCTCTTCGCGGAGCGCTCAGGTTGTCGGGCTGCCCATCACCACGCGCGTTGCCCTGTCGCCGGGCGTCTGCCGGATTGACATCGAGACGGCTGTCACCAACGCCGCATCCGACCATCGCCTACGGGCCCTCTTCCCTCTCCCCTTCTCCTGCGACCGGAGTTGGGCTGAGGGTCACTTTGATGTTCTAGAGCGGCAGGCTGCACTGCCGTCCGATACCGGAGGCTGGTCGGAACAACCCGTCGGCACGCACCCACAGCTCACCTTTGTGGACCTGACCGACGGCCAGGAAGGGCTCTTGCTCGCCAACCAGGGCTTGCCCGAGTACGAGCTGCTGCAGTCAGATGGCAGCGCCGGCACCCCGGGTCTTGCCCTGACCCTCCTGCGATGCGTGGGTTGGCTGTCACGGGGCGACCTGACCAACCGGGTTGGGCCCGCCGGCCCGGCCCTCGCCACCCCAGGCGCCCAATGCCTGGGACGGCACACGTTCCACTATGCACTCGTGCCGCACACCGGCAATTACCTCACGGTCCAGCACGAAGCCCACGCCTTCATCGCTCCGCTGCGCGCCGTGCCGCTCGCGGGCGGAGGCCGGTGCGACACAGCGGGGGAGGATACATCCCTCCCGCCGGCGGGCAGCTTCCTTCATGTGTCGCCAGCAGCGGTGATCCTCACCGCCGTCAAGCCGCCGCAGCAGGGCGAGGGGATGATCGTGCGCGTCTACAACAGCGCCCGCACACCTGTTCGGGCACGCCTGACGCTCTGGCGCCCCTTTGGAGAGATCACCCGCGTACATCTGGACGAAGGCGACACGGTCGAGACCTTGGCCAGGGACGCCGCTGAGGCGCTTTTCCCACTGCGCCCCAAGGAGATTGCGACGATCCACCTCAAGCCACCGCTGGCTGCGGGCGCAGCGTAGGGGTAGAATCCAATGGCCAACAGCGACCTTTTCGAGCGCGTCCAGTTCCGGGGCCAGCCCGTTGCCGATCCACGAAGCGTGGTCATCGCTGCGACGGCCCGCTTCACCATCCTGACCGACCGGTTGATCCGGATGGAGTGGTCGCCGACAGGCACGTTCGACGACCGGGGAACCTACGCATTTCCCAGCCGCCTCGCGCCGGTTCCCGAATTCAAGGTCACGCAGGCCGGAAGCCAAATCACGATCGATACCGACACCTTGAGCCTGACCCACCACGTGGGGCAGGGCTTCGTGCCCGGCGCGCTGTCTGCGTCCACACGCAGCGTGCGCGGCACCAACACCCTCGGGTCGTCCATGGACGGCGCCCTAGTACCTCGCTGGCAACCAGGCCAGGCCGACACAGGCAACTTGCGTGGCACCCGGCGCACCCTCGATGCATGCGAAGGCGACGCCTCGCTGGATGAAGGCCTCCTATCTCGCTCCGGCTGGGCGATGTTCGACGACAGCCGTGCCGTTCGCTATGATCCAATCTCTGGCTGGGTCAAACCGCCGGTGGAGCCACCCTACCTTGACTGGTACCTCTTTGGCTACGGCCACGACTTCAAGACCGCACTCGCCGAGTACACCCGGTTCGGCGGCCCTGTCCCGCTTGTCCCCAGGTACGTTCTGGGTGCCTGGTGGTCACGCTACTGGCCATACACCGACCAGGGCCTCAAGAAACTCGTGCGCGAGTTCGAGCGGCACGGCTTTCCTCTCGACGTGCTGGTGATAGACATGGACTGGCACCTGCCCCATGCCTGGACGGGCTACACCTGGAACCGCTTGCTCTTCCCCGATCCTCCCTCCTTCCTGGCTTGGGTACACAGCAAGGGTCTGCGCGCCACGCTCAACCTCCACCCGGCGCAGGGCGTCCAGCCTTTCGAGGAAGTCCATCCCGAGTTTGCCCGATCTCTTGGTCTTGACCCTGCACGCAAACAGGCAGTCCCATTCCGGATCAGCGACCCAGCCTTTGTGAAGAGCTACTTTGAGTTGCTTCACCACCCGTTGGAAGAGCAGGGCATCGACTTCTGGTGGGTGGATTGGCAGCAGGGCGAGGCATCCGAGATGAAGGGCCTCGACCCCCTGCCCTGGCTCAACCACCTGCACTTCAACGACTCCAAGAGGCGCGGACGTCGGCCGCTGCTCTACAGCCGCTGGGGCGGTCTCGGCAACCACCGCTACCCCATTGGCTTCTCGGGCGACACCTACGCCACCTGGCAGGCGCTTCGATTCCAGCCCTATCTCACCGCCACCGCCTCCAACGTTGCCTATGGCTGGTGGAGCCATGACATCGGGGGACACATGGGAGGGGCAACCGAGCCGGAGCTCTTCGCCCGGTGGGTGCAATTCGGCGCGCTGAGCCCAGTGCTGCGCACGCATGCCACCAAGGACGCCCGCGCGGAGCGCCGGCCGTGGGCCTACCCACGCGATATCTGCCGGGCAGCCAGGGAGGCGTACCGCCTGCGCTACCAGCTCGTCCCCTACCTCTACACGATGGCCCGTGTCGCCACCGATACAGGCCTTTCCCTCTGCCGGCCGGCGTACTACGAGCACCCAGAGGAGCCGGCGGCCTATCTCGCCCGCTACCAATACTTCCTTGGGGATCAGCTCCTCGCCGCGCCCATTGTCCACCCGACGAGCGCCGATACCGGCCTGGCAGCGGCCGACGTATGGCTTCCGCCTGGCACCTGGATCGACTTCTTCACGCTCGAGACCTTCGCCGGTCCCGGCTGGGTTCGAGTGGTGGGGGACCTGAATCGCGTTCCGCTCTTTGTCAAAGCGGGCGGGGTTGTGCCCCTGGCCGGGGCGCAGCATCCAGGACCTGCTCCTCGTCTGTCAACGGGAACCACCGATGCCCTCCGAGATGACCGGCTGACCCTGGCCGTTTTCCCGGGCCTCGAGGGCGCCTTCCGCCTCTACGAGGACGACGGCACGACCGAGGCTTACCTGGACGGGCAGTACGAGTGGACGCCGATTGCATCCCGCATGCCATCCCCCAACCTCTGGGAGGTGCGAGTCGGGGCTGCCGAGGGCAGGTGTCCTGCCCTTCCCAGCACCCGGAGTCTAGAAGTCCGCCTGCTCGGCAGTCTTCCTCCCGAGTTTGTGCTGGTGGACGGGCAGTCCCACTCGAGCTGGACCTACGATGCCGCGTCCTTGACAACGACGGTCCACATTTCGGATCGCGACAGACGTGCTTCTGTGGAAGTCACGGCCTCCTCGTCGGCCGGTATGAGCGCCTTGGGCGAGGGCCACAACCTTCAGCTGATCCGGGCTGACGTCAGACGCTTGCTGGGACTGCATCGCGGCCGGCGGCTGGCCTGTGCTTCTCGAGCCGATCTGCTCCAGACTGCGCTTCGCACCGTCTGCCCAGGGCAGGCGGATGCCATTGCCCGGCTGGGAGGTCCTCTCATTCACGTGACCGAGCACGGGGAGGTCGAACAGGCTCGGGACTCCTTGGGAGAAGTGATCATAGAGGCTCCGCGCCTAGGAGATCGGTCCTATGACTTGGAGGCGCAGCTGGCCTTGGTGCCCTCCTCGCCACATCCGGGCGCGGAAGAGGTCCACACACTAAGGTCGACGGGGGTCAAGGGCAACGTCGTGATCAAGGCCCCACCCGCGCCGCTCAGCCCGATCCGTGCCGCCCGGTGGAGTGCCGACGTGAAGGTAAGATGGCAGGGAGTCACTCTAGAGGGCTGCCACACCGGGGCCTTGCTGTTCCCCGCCATCCACGCGTGGCAGGGCTTGTGCGTTGATATCGAACCCGGCACCGGAGCCTGGAGCCAGGTAATGGCTCCAGACGGGGCGCCGCGAGCAGGCCTCGGGTGGTTGGATCTCTCCCAGGGACCAGAGGACCTCGTGAACGTTTACCACCCCCACATCCTGTATCTGGCTGAGCACTTTGGCGCAGCAGACAAAGCCGGCCGGCGCCGGCTCGCATACCTGGCGACAACCATCACCAGTCCTGCTGCGCAGCGGGCAGTTCTCCAGTTCCGATCACCCGGGCCGGTGGACCTCAGGCTCAACGGGCAGGAAGCTGCCATCGAGCTGGGCGAATACGAGGGGTCTATTCACCCCCGCCTCCGGCCCACGCGAAGGACGGGGACACTGCAGCTCCTGCCTGGGGACAACCACCTCCTGGTGCGGTGTGAAGCTGCCCAGGACAGCGGCCGGTGGCTCTTCGGTGCCTCGCTCACCTCGACAGAGGGTGAGGTGCTCGTCGACCTCAGCTACCGGTTGGCGGAGGTCCCATAGGACGCCGCTCCCGTGTGGGCGGGGGCAAGCGATGAAAGCGCGTGGACAGCCGGGAACAAAGAACAGGTCGTGCGAGCCCGGCCGAAGATGGTACAATCAGGCTTGAAAGGAGGCATCCTGTGCAGATTACGCGCGTCGAAGTCATTCCCGTAACGCTGGGCCTGCGAGTTCCCTACCGCTCTGCGTCGCACACCGCCGGCCTTGAGCAGATCCACACCGTATTCATCCATGTGGAGACCCGCGAGGGGCGTAGTGCCTGGGGATGCGCAGCCTTCGACACTGCCCTGACCGGCGAGACCACGGAGCAGGTACTGCGCGCCTGCCGCGCGTGCGCCGACCGCGCGCGCGACCTGAACCCGCTGAACACCGAGCTCGCGCTCGCGGAGCTCGCCGGGCTGACAGAGGGCACCCCATCTGCCCGCTGCGCCTTTGACATCGCCTTCTACGACCTGCTTGGCCTGGCCGCAGGGCTGCCCCTCCACCGGCTGTTGGGCGGCTACCGCAGCCGGATACAGACGTCCGCGACGGTCAACCTGGGATCGGTCAAGGAGACAGTCGAGCAGGGGCAGGAGCGAGCCAGGCACGGATTCCGGATCCTGAAAGTCAAAGGAGGGCTGGACCCCGAGGAAGATGTGCTGCGAATCCACGCACTGCGCCAGTCCCTTCCAGGACTGGTGCTCCGCCTGGATGCGGACCAGGGCTACACTGTTCGCCAGGCGATCGAGGTGGCCCGCGTTCTACAGGGTGAGATAGAAATGCTCGAACAGCCGGCGCCGGCCAGCGACCTCGATGCGCTAGAGGCTGTTACGCGAAACTCGACTGTCCCCATCCTCGCCGACGAGAGCGTCTCAGATCCACCTTCCGCGTTGGCGATCGCAAGCCGCAGGGCCGCCCACGGCCTGAGCATCAAGTTGGCGTCCTGCGGGGGCCTCCACTGCGCCCATCAAGTCGATGCCATTGCCCGCGCGGCCGGCCTTGCCACGATGGTTGGCTGCATCAACGAGCCGGCACTCCTAATCGCCGCTGGGCTTGGGCTTGCCCTCAGCAGCCCGAACGTGCGCTACGCCGACCTCGACGGCCATCTCGACCTGCAGGCCGATCCCAGCCGGCCTGGCTTCATCTTGGCTGATGGCTGGCTGGTGGCACGCGACGTTCCCGGAATCGGCTGCACGGCCGAGCTCTAGAAGGGCTGCGGCTTACACACCCGCGTCTTCGAGATCCACTTCGCCAAGGCCAAAGTGATGGCCGATCTCGTGTAGTACCGTTCGGCGAACCTGCTCGCGCACGTCACGGCGAGTACGGCAGAATCGCTCCATTGGGCGCTGAAAGACAAGGATCTTGTCCGGAAACGCCTCCCCAAAGGTCACGCCGCGCCTTGTCTTGGGCACGCCCTGGTAGAGCCCGAGAAGGGTTCCACCGGGCCGAACGCCTGCCCGCCTGAGCTGGTCAGGCGTAGGCGCCTCGGCCACGATCACCACCACGTTGTCCAGCCAACCCCGAATGTCATCGGGCAGTTGGTCCAGTGCTTCCACCACCATCTCTTCGAACTGCGCCTGGCTGAACCGCTTCGGCCGAACAGACTGCTCTGTCGGGGGATTCCAGATCTCTTCCATGCGCGCAGTATACCAGACTGGGCGGCCGGCCGCAAGTGGGCCGGCCGGCGGTCAAGTTGCGCGGCGCCCTGAGCTTGGCTATAATAGGCGCTCAGTTCGAGCTCCTGCGCCGCTGTAGGCGGCAGCGGGGGCTGGCGTACGCCGAGCCGTCCAGGCCAGACTAGCAAGGAGAGGCAATCAACCCATGACCAAACCGGCCGCACCCATCGATCTTCGCAGCGATACTGTCACGCTTCCAACGCCCGCCATGCGCGAGGCCATGTACAGAGCCGAGCTGGGCGACGACGTTTTCGGTGAGGACCCCACCGTCAATCGGCTCCAAGCTTTGGCGGCAGCCCGGCTGGGAAAGGAGGCCGCCCTCTTCGTGCCCAGCGGCACCATGGCGAACTTGGTTTGCCTACTCTCGCACTGCGCGCGCGGCGAGGAAGCGATCATGGGGCACCTCTCCCATACCTTTCTATTTGAGGCGGGGGGCTCGGCCGCGGTCGGCGGCATCCACCCGCGCACGGTGACCAACCAGCCAGACGGCACGATGGGTCTCGACGACCTCGAGGCTGCGGTGCGTGACCCCTCCAACGTGCATCATCCCCCATCGAGGCTCATCTGCCTCGAGAACACCCATAACCGCTGCAGCGGCGCAGTGCTGGCACCGGCCTACATAGGCCGGGTGCGCGCGCTTGCCGACCGCCACGGCCTCTCCGTCCACATGGACGGAGCACGGGTCTTCAACGCCTCAGTCGCCCTCGGCCTGCCTCCCTCGGAGCTGGTCCACGACGTCGACTCCGTCAGCTTTTGCCTATCCAAAGGCCTCTCGGCACCGGTGGGCTCACTCGTCTGCGGCTCGGCTGCCTTCATCGCACGGGCACACCGCAACCGAAAAGTCCTGGGAGGCGCCATGCGGCAGGCCGGCGTCCTTGCAGCCGCCGGCATCGTCGCCCTGGAGACGATGGTCGACCGGCTCGCCGAAGACCATGCCAACGCCCACCGGCTGGCCGAGGGACTGGCGCAGCTGCCGGGCATTCTGCTCGATCCGGCTCGCGTGCCAACCAACATCGTCCTCTTTGGCCTGGCGGAGGGCGCTCTCTCTGCCCGTGCGCTCGCGGCCTCGCTGGCCTCCCGGGGGGTCCTAATCAACGCAACCGGCCCTCGCCAGCTCCGAGCCGTGACGCACTACGGGATCGGCTGCGAGGAGATAGACCGCGCCCTGTCGGCGGTCCTCGATGCAATGCGAGAGGCGTCAGCGTCGTGACGGAGGTGAGTCTCCGAACAGCGTCTCGATTCCCTTTCGCAGCGTGAGCACGATCGTCTCAATCTGCTCCTCAGTGACGATGAAGGGAGGAGCAACCATCAGGTGGTCACCGCGGGAGCCGTCCACTCCCCCGTGACCAGGGTAGAAGAGCACGCCCATCCTCATACAGACCTCGAACAGCTTGCCGGCGACACTGTCCGCTGCAGGAAAGGGCTCCTTTGTGTGCCGGTCGGCCACAAGCTCGACCGCCCACAGCATCCCCCGCCCGCGCACATCGCCCACCGGCTCGCAGGAGCCAAGCACAGACCGCAGCGTCCTGCCCAGCACCTCTCCGATGCGCGCTGCTCGTGCCACCAGCCCATGCGTCTCCATGTAGTCGAGTGCCGCCAGGGCGGTCGCCGCACCCACCGCATGGTGGGAGAAGGTACCTCCGTGGTTAAAGTCCCCGTGCGCCAGGCGCACAATCTCGACATCAGAAGCCCTGACAGCTGTTATGGAAAGTGGGAAGTAGCCTCCAGTCGCCCCCTTGCCCATTACCACAATGTCCGGCACGGCACCCAGTTGCTCCATCGCAAACCAGCTCCCCGTACGCCCAAAGCCCGTCAGCACCTCGTCGGCGATGAGCAGCACCCCATATCGGTCGCAGATCTTGCGGACGAGTGGCCAATACCCGCTCGGTGGCACAACGGCCCCCAGCGTGGCTCCGCCCACCGGCTCGCCGAGGAACGCAGCCACGCGGTCGGCTCCTTGCCGGAGGATCTCTGTCTCCAACTGCCGAGCGCAAGCAAGATCGCAGTCTGGGTGGCTCAGCCGCAGGGGGCACCGGTAGCAGTAGGGCGACTCGATGTGCGGCATGTCCTCAAACATGGGGGCGTAGAGGGTGCGCATAGAGGGTTTGCCCGAGAGCGCAAGCGTACCGAGGGTAGCGCCATGATACGAGCCCCAGCGCGAGATGATCCGGTCACGCCGGCTCTCTCCGCGTGCAACCTGCAACTGCCGCGCAAACTTGACCGCCGTCTCGACGGCTTCTGCTCCCCCGGAAAGATAGAAGAAGCGCGGATCGTGGAGGGGCACCTTGTGCGCCAGGCGCCGGCTGTACTGCTCCAGTGCCTCGGTCGTGAACAAGCTTCCGTGCACATAGGCAACCTTCGCCGCCTGGGCCGAAAGCGCAGCGGCCACCGAGGGCACGCCATGGCCGAGATTTACAACGAGCGGCCCTCCCGACGCATCCAGGAATCGGCGGCCAAGCGTGTCGAACAAGTAGATGCCCTCACCCCGATCGATGACCGGGTAGCTGCGCCCCAGCCGTCGATAGAAGACGTGGCTCCCTTCGCCCACTGGGTTTCCTCCTCAGTCCTGCCGGCCGGGTCGGTCGCCGGTCACAGACCCTTCCCCAGGTGCAGGATGGCCCGCGCTTCGTCCGGCGATGCAATCGGCCGGCCCACTTCCCCTGCTAGCCGAGCCACGCGCGCGACGAGCTGCTCATTCGAGGCCGGTTCGCCTCTGCGGTAGTAGAGATTGTCCTCCAGCCCCACCCGAACGTGCCCGCCCATCACGATCGCCAGCATAGCCATGGGCAGCTGCCACCGGCCCAGCCCGGCGACGGTCCAAGTCGCATCCACCGGGATCGACTCGCTCAGGAACAGCAGGTTCTTGGCGGTCGCTGGCATCGAGCCACGGTTTCCCAGGACAAAGTCAAAATGCAGCGGCGGCTCCGCAATCCCCTTCTCGACCAGGCCCAGGGCATTCGGGATCATGCCAGCATCAAAGACCTCCATCTCCGGCTTGGTCCCCGACTCGCGCATCGCGGTCGCGAGCTCCTGGATCAGGCCAGCGGAATTGGCATACACCTGATCCGGGAAATTGGTGGAGCCTGTCGTCAGCGATGCCATCTCCGGCCGTATCAATCGCACAGCCGCAGCCCGGGCTTCAGGGACGGCGCCGGCGCGCCCACCCGTCGAAATCTGCACAATCAGGTCGCTCTGCTTGGAGATTGCCCCGTGGATCCGGGCAAACACGGCCGAAGCGAGGGTGGGATTCCCCTCTGCGTCACGGGCGTGCACATGGACGATGCTCGCACCTGCCTCGCGGCACCGCAGCGCCGACTCGGCAATCTCCTCGGGGGACACCGGCACAAATCGGTTCATCTCCTTCGTGGGCACGCTGCCGGTGAGCGCCGCCGTGATGATCAGTTTTTCCATGCCACCGCTTCCACCAGCGTGTCGATCTCCGCCGGCGTGTTGTAGTGCACCGGTCCTACGCGAACCAGCCCTCCCTGGCCTTCCAGCCCCAAGCGCTCCGTCACGGCGAGTGCGTAAAAGTTCCCGTCCCAGACATAGATGCCTTCCTCCCCCAGTCGGTGCGCCAGCTGGCGTGGATGTACCCCTTCCAGGGTAAACGATACCGTAGGAGCTCTTTCGGAGAACCGAGCAGGGTCCGTGATCCCGTAGATCCTCAGCCCGGGGACCCGCGCCAGTCCTTCAGTGAGCTGCCGGCAGATACCCGCCTCGTAGGCACGGATGGCAGCCATCCCTGCCTCGACCTCCAACCTTCGGCCGCCACCGCCGGGCCAGACCTGCCCCAGTTCCGCACCAAAGCGCCGGCCTACCGAGGCCAGGTAGTCCACCGCTGCCGTCACCCCGGCCAGTGCCTCAAAGCTCAGCGTTCCCGTCTCCAGCTTGTGCGGTGGCTCGTCGTGTGCCGGTCGCACCTTGTAGGCCGGCAACGCCTCCAAGAGCCCATACCGGCCATACAACACGCCCATGTGGGGCCCAAAGAACTTGTAGGCAGAGCACGCAAGCCAATCACAGTCCAGTGCCTGCACATCGACCGGCGCATGAGGGACATAGTGCACCGCGTCCACAAAGGCCAGAGCTCCCGACCTATGCGCGAGCTGCGTCGCCTTCCGGACGTCGTTAATGGTGCCCACCGCGTTGGAGGCATAGCCGATTGCCACGAGCCTGGTTCTCGGCGTAATCGCCGCCTCCAGGCTGTCCAGATCCAGTGTGCAGTCCTGCGGGTGAAAGTCCACCTCTCGGACAACGGCCCCCTTCTCTTCCAGCGCCCGCCAGGGAGCGATGTTGGCATCGTGGTCCAGCTTGGTGACGACGATCTCGTCTCCTGGGCGGATCGTCCGGCCGATTGTCCTGCTCAGCTGAAAAGTGAGACTCGTCATGTTCGGGCCGAAGACAATCTCCTCCGGCCGGCGGGCGTTCAGCAGGTCGGCCATGGCCCGGCGTGCCTCCAAGGCCGTGGCATCCGTGCGCCTGCTGTGCGCAAAATGCCCGCCGCTGTTGCTTTTGGCCTCGGTCAAGTACCTGCCGATCGCCGCAATGACTGTGCCATGCACCTGTGTTCCGCCCGGGCCATCCAGGAAGATAGGCAGTCGCTCGCCCACGCGGCGGTGAAGCGCCGGGAACTCCTCTCTGAGCTCACGTACTGCCTGCTCGTCGATCGCCATCCGTCTCCTCCCTGTGCGTCTGTTCTGCTGGGCGCAATTCTGGGGCCTCCCACGCCTCTCAATCCAAGGTTCGCATCTCAGGCTGCGCAGGCCAGGCCTCTCTGAGTCCCCTCCGGGGCGGAGCGCTCGCCCGACCCGCCCATGGCAACTATACTCCCTCCATTGCACATCGTCAAGCACAGCCAGCGCACTGCGCCGACTACCCTTGGCCTGCCGGGTGTGATAGACTCCTACTGGCTCAACAACCGGCCGGCACCAAGCAATGAACCGTCAAGGCACCGCGAACGCAGTCATTGGTACTCCCCATATCAGGCCCGGCCCCTCGCTTCGCCAGATGCTGGCCCTTTGGGTCCCCCTGGCTGCCAGTATGTTGATCATGGTTCTCGAGACCTCGATCGTGAACATCGGGCTTGGACGCTCTGCCGATGCCGAGCTGGCCCTCGCCGCCTATGGGGTTGCGTATGGTGTCGCCCTCCTGATTGAGGCCCCGATCCTGATGCTGATCGACGCCTCGGTAGCCCGCTCCGTAAGCGCGCAGGCATTTGCCGTGGTCCGGCGCTTCACGATCCTCGTTGGGCTCGCTGTGACCGTTGTTGGGCTTCTTGTCTCGGCAACGCCTCTGTACGGGCTCATTGTGGAGAGGCTCATGGGGATCCCGGCCGACGTCGCTGCTTGGGCGCGGCCCTGCCTGATCGTCCTCTCCTTGTGGCCCTTCCCCATTGGTTGGCGCCGCAGCTTCCAGGGAGTCCTGATCCGTGCCAACCGCACCTCGGTGATCACCATGGCAACGATCGTGCGCTTGGTGGTCCTCGCAGGCGTTCTCTTCGTCGGGTTGGCCTTCTGGCCCGAGCAGGGCGCAGTGGTCGCCGGCGTTGCCATGGACGTGAGCGTCATCGTGGAGGCTATCCTCGTCACCTGGGCAGCCCAGCATGCTCTTCGTGCCGGCCTGCTCGGAACACCCGGCTCGAAGCCACTGGAGGAGCCTCTCAGCCTTCGGGCGCTGTGGCGCTTCTACGCGCCTCTCCTGATGACCAGCCTCATGCGACAGAGCATCCGGCCGGTCCTGAGTGCCGGCATCGCCGCGGCTGCCATGGCGCGCGCTTCTTTGGCAGCATGGTCCGTGGCTTGGGGCCTGGCAACTCTGGTTGCGGGACCTGGGTGGAGCCTGCAGCAGCTATCGACCGCGCTGGCCCATGATGAGCCCTCTTTCAAGCGCGTGGCGCGCTTCTCGCTCGTTCTGAGCTTGGGCCTGTCCGCTCTGCTATCCCTTATCATCTTCACACCCCTATACGGAGTGGTGATGGGTGGCATCTACAACCTAACTCCTGAGCTTCAGGCCGTCGCGCGCCCGGCACTTGGCGTCATTGCCATGCTTCCCCTCGTGATGGGCGTGCAGTGCCTCTACCGTGGTGCTCTCATCCGGCGCGGCGCCACCAGAGCCGTCCGCAGCGCTACTCTGGTCAACGCTCTGGTTCTGATCGGGTCGCTCCTGGCCGGCGTCCGTTGGCTTGCCTGGACCGGAGTGCTCCTCGCTGCGGCCACCACCATGCTCTCCTACCTAGCCGAGCTTCTGTACCTGCGGTGGGCCAACCGGCGCTGACCGCAAGTCCCCGGCGCAGCAACGGCATGGCCGGCCGACACTCCCTTTGCCCGGGCGCAGCTGGACAACGAATCCGCACTCGGGTAGAATGAGGGCGAACTTTTGTTCGCAAGGATAGGGGACAATGCCAGCCTTCCAGGTCGTTTCCGAGTTCCAGCCAACAGGAGACCAGCCGCAGGCCATCGAGCTCCTCGTGCATGGGCTGCGCCAAGGCTATCGCCACCAGACGCTCTTGGGCGCCACTGGCACAGGCAAGACCTACACAATTGCCAAGGTAGTCGAACAGGTGCAGCGTCCGACGCTCGTAATGGCCCACAACAAGACGCTGGCGGCCCAGCTCTACGCCGAGTTCCGCGAGTTTTTCCCGTCCAACGCCGTGGAGTACTTTGTCTCCTACTACGACTACTACCAGCCCGAGGCCTACCTGCCGCGCTCTGACACCTACATCGAGAAGGACGCCGACATCAACGAGGAGATCCAGAAGCTTCGCCTGGCGGCAACAGAGGCACTCATGACTCGCCGCGACGTCATCATAGTCGCCAGTGTTTCGTGCATCTACAGTCTTGGTTCGCCCGAGGAGTATGGGCGCGAGGTGGTAGAGCTGCACCGAGGCGAAAGCCGGCGACGCGACGCGATTCTGCGCCATCTGGTTGCCGTCCACTACGAGCGCAACGATGTGGCATTCAAGCGCGGGACCTTTCGCGTGCGGGGGGACACGCTGGACATCTACCCGGCCTACAGGGACGCAGGTATCCGCGTCGAGTTCTGGGGCGACTCGATCGAGCGCATCACGGAGATTGACCCGCTTACTGGTGAGATCTTGGAAGAGCACCCTTCGGTCCAGGTCTTTCCTGCCAAGCACTTCGTCACCAACGCCGAGAGGCTCAACGTTGCCCTCGAGGCGATTGAGGCGGAGCTTGAGCCAAGACTGGCAGAGCTGAGGGCGCAGGACAAGCTTCTTGAGGCGCAGCGCCTCGAGCAGCGTACTCTGTACGATATCGAGATGATCCGCGAGATTGGCTATTGCTCGGGTATCGAGAACTACTCACGTCACATGGAGGCCCGCAGCCCTGGCGACCCGCCCTGGACCCTCCTGGACTACTTCCCGGACGACTACTTGTTGGTCATCGATGAAAGCCACATGACCATCCCTCAGATCCGCGGGATGTACGCGGGGGATCGATCACGCAAAGAGGTGCTCGTCGAGTTCGGATTCAGGCTTCCCTCAGCGCTCGACAACCGCCCCTTGCGTTTTCACGAGTTCGATGAGCGCACACGGCAGACCATCTACACCTCAGCCACGCCGGGGCCCTATGAGCGAGAGGTGGCATCCCAGATCGTAGACCAGGTCATCCGCCCCACCGGGCTGGTCGACCCTGAAGTGATCGTGCGCCCCACCAAAGGCCAGATCGATGACCTAATCGGCCAGGTTCGGCAGCGTACAGAGCGAGGCGAGCGCGTGCTCGTCACCACCCTGACCAAGCGAATGGCAGAGGACCTGGCCGACTACTTGGCCGAGATTGGCATCAAAGTGCACTACCTCCACTCCGAAGTCCAGACCCTCGAGCGGGTCGAGATCCTCCGCGATCTACGGCTCGGCGTCTATGACGTGATAGTCGGCATCAACTTGTTGCGTGAAGGGCTCGACCTTCCAGAGGTTTCCTTGGTTGCCATCCTCGACGCAGACAAGGAGGGCTTCCTGCGATCGGACACCGCCCTGATCCAGACAATCGGGCGAGCTGCACGGCATGTCAACGGCCAGGTTCTCATGTACGCGGATCGCGTAACCGACTCCATGCGGCGCGCCATTGATGAGACCAACCGGCGCCGCACAATCCAGCAGGATCATAACCGGGAACATGGAATCGAGCCGCACAGCATCGTAAAGGAAGTGCGCGACCTGACAGACCGGGTCCGCACCGCCGCCGAGGATCGGGCGGGCTACTCGGCCACTGCCAAAATGCCCAAAGCCGAGATTGGCCATCTTGTCTCGCAGCTCGAGCAGCAAATGAGGGAAGCTGCCGCGCATCTCGAGTTCGAGAAGGCCGCCCTTCTCCGGGACCAGATGATTGAGCTCCGCAAGCAGCTGGAGGACGACACCCTGCCAGAGTGGGAGCGCATCTGGCAGGAATCCCATGGCCCTCAGACACGCCGGAAGCGCCAGAACGACCCTAGAGGCAGCGCACCGCGGGCATAGGCTGCGGCGCAGCTGCGGTGCGCCGCGCTCGAGGGGCCCTTACGCGTAGGACTCGATCCCGAGCTCCTTCAGCTTCCGTGGTGTGGGCACGCCCTCTGCATCCCACCCGCGTGCTAGGTAGTACGCGTCCAGCAGCCGCGCCAGATCAAAGGTCTCGCCCTCAATCGGTCCCGCAGGCATCGGCTCTGCCATGCGCGGCGACAGGCTGTCATCTGCGCGCGTCAGCCCAGCCTTGACCAGAAAGAGGCGCTCCAAGTTGTAGACGCGCTCGGCCGCGCGGAGCAAGGACTTAGGCGTGTAGCGGGCACCTGTCGCGTGATTGACGATCTCCGTTAGGCGCGTGGGGAGGTAGCCGTTCGCGGTGTCCAGTGTATAGCGGAGCGCAACAAAAACGCAGACGCCCGCGCTGTCCATCAACGTGAACACATCCTGAAAGTGCCTCACCACGTCGGCCTTCCCCTCGTACGCCAGCCCGTCGAGCTTGCGTCCCACGCCGAACAGCTCCGTGTAGGCCGTGTCGCCCGCCATGTGCGAGGCGCCCTTGTTCGAGGTTGCGTACAGCAGCCCCATGCCCTTGAGCCCACGCGGGTCGTAGGCCGGGAACTCCTGCTTCTTGGCAGTCAGCGACATCTCAGGGTGGCCATAGTGCTGTGCAAGACGCCAGCTTCCCTGCGCCAGCTCCTCGCCAAAACCCCGGCGATGTGCTGTGAGCCGGATCATGTCCAGCAGTCCCTCTGCGTCCCCAAACGGCAGCGGGCGCCCGATCTGCTGCTCCGTGAGGATCCCCTTCGTGTACATCTCCATGGCGCAGGCCACCGTTAGCCCCATCGATATCGTGTCCAGGCCCAGCTCGTTGCACAGGTAGTTGGCCTTGGTGATGGCTGCCATGCTGTCGATGCCGCAAGCGCTGCCGAGCGAGCCGATCGTCTCGTACTCGGGACCTTCGCCGCTCCCGGCAAAGTCCGCTCCCCAGACCTCGCCCTTGACTTCCGTGATGCGCGCGCAAGCCAACGGGCAGGCATAGCATCCCCCATTGCGGATGAGAAAATGCTGGCTGAGGGTCGGCCCGTTGATCCTGCTAGCGCCCTCGAACTGCCCATACTGAAAGTTTCGGGTAGGCAGCACGCCTGCTGCATTCGTCACGTCCGGAACGTAGGCCGTACCGTAGATGCGCATCGCATGCCCACTCTTAATGGCGATGGCGAGCTCCCCCACCGCCGTCCGGACAACCTCGCGCAGCGCACCTTCGTCGTGAAGCGTTGGTTTCAAGGTGCCGCGCACCACAACTGCCTTCAAGTTCTTGGAGCCCATCACAGCGCCTACGCCCGACCGGGCTGCAGCGCGATGCTTGTCGTTCACAATCGCGGCAAAGAGGGCAAGGTTTTCCCCAGCCGGACCGATGCACGCGACACGGATCTCCTCGCCCATCTCCTCCCGCAGCCGGTCCTCGGTCACCTGCGTCTCTGCGCCCCACAGGCGCGAGGCATCCCTCAGCTCTGCCTGTCGCTCGCCGATTGACAGGTAGACTGGGCGCGGCGCCCTGCCCTTGAACACCACCAGGTCATACCCCGTCCGCTTGAGCATGGTCGGAAAGACGCCGCCTGAATTGGAGTAGGAAATCGCCCCGGTCAGCGGCGACTTGGTGATGACGAGGTATCGGTTTCCGGTCGGCGCAGGTGTCGAGGTCAGCGGTCCCGTCGCCATAATCAGCACATTCTCCGGCGAGAGAGGATCGGCCCGAGGGTCCATCTCCTCCAGGAGAGCCTTGACCGCCAGACCGCGTGCGCCAAAGAACTTGAGCGCGACACGCTTCGAAAGCGCCTCTTCACGGATCGCGCCCGTCGTCAGATCAACCCGAAGGATCCGCCCATGCCACCCGTCCATCGCATCCCCCTCATAAGCTTTCCCATCTGCCGGTCTCCGACGTCGCTGCGGAGCTGCGGCCCCGGGTCACCCAGGTCATCCACCACCGGCCGCTTGGAACACCGACACCTCATCGCCATCCTTCAGCCTATGGTCGAGCTCAGCATGGCGCCCGTTCACCAGGGCAGTTGGCGCGGTGCCGCCCGGGATCGGCAGCTGCGCCAGCAGGTCCGCCACCGTAGCACCCTCTGACAAGGGCAAGCTAACCGCAGCCGGCGCTGCGTTCGAGTCCCCGAGAAGGCTGCGGTAGCTGCCCAGCAGCCGCAGGTTGATGTGCACCCTTCACAAGCCCGGAAAGGTGGCACCTTGCTCTTGGGGCAGGGGCTCAATGCAGTATGGGTCGTCATTCTCAGGGCTGTTGACCCGCCGGCTGACCGGGTAGGCCAGCATCTCCTCCGACGGGTAAGGCCTCAGAAGCGGCTGGAGCAAATCGCCCTGCCGGAAGCCCCGATCCAGCCACAGATCATAGTCCCGCGCCTGCAAGATCACCGGCATGCGATCGTGGATCGGCCGCATCAGGTCATTCGCATCCGCCGTGATGAGCGCGCACGATTCAATGACTCCCTCAGGCCCCCTCCATGCTTCCCACAGCCCGGCCATGCCGAAGGGGCCGCCCTCGCGCAGGCGGATGTAGAAAGGCTGCTTTCCCCCGTTCTGCTTCTGCCACTCATAGAAGCCGTCTGCAACCACGAGGCAGCGTCGCTTTCGGAACGCGTCACGGAAAGCCGGCTTCTGTGCAACAGTCTCCGAGCGGGCGTTGATCAGCCGTGCACCGATCCCGGGGTCTTTCGCCCAGTAGGGGATTAGCCCCCACCTTAGCATCACCAGCTCCCGTGAGGCTTCCTGGGCTGCCATCCGGACCACTGCCACGGGCTGTGTGGGAGCGATGTTGTAACGCGGCTCAAGCGAAGGCAAGTCCGGCAGGCTGAACTGGACGAGCGCCCCATCCGGGGACGTCAGCGTGAAACGCCCGCACATACGCTAGCCCTTCTCTTCCGCACGCAGCAGCTCGATCGTCTCGTAGGCGTGCCGCAAGTGAGGAATCACGATTGAACCTCCGACCACAAGGCCCACATTCAGTGCCTCATACAGCTCCTCATCCCGGAAGCCGGCCTGCACACACTGGATCAGGTGGTAGTCGATGCAGTCGTTGCAGCGCAGAACGACAGAGGCAACCAATCCTAGGAGCTCCTTGGCCTTGGCCGGGAGTGCACCATCCTTGTAGGCGCTGGTGTCCAGGTTGAAAAAGCGCTTGGTGGTGAGCGGGCCTCGGTCCATGATGCGTTCATTCATCCGGTCCCGCTTCGTTCGGAATTCGTCCAGACGCGTTCTCATCTGTCGCCCTCACCTGTGCGCCTGATTGTGGGTGCCCGGGTCCGCCCGACAGTCCTGCGACACCCCTAGCTAGGATATCCTCGCGTCACTCCACCCCATGTGGCACCCACGGCAGCACTATGTATAGCAGTCCCGCCGCCCTCTGTCAAGTACCTTTTCTGGGTGTGCCCGCCCAGTTGGGCTACTTGACTCGGGGCGCGCGTGCCGGTAGACTGTGAAGACTGGAGCCACCGCCGATGTCGACAGAACCGGGGTTCGAGCCCGGCTACCTCAGGCTGCACGCTTCCGGAGAGCTCAACCGGCGCATCTCCGATGCGTGGTCCCTTCTCGCCCCGTGCCGTCTCTGCCCGCACGACTGCGGGGCCGATCGCGTGCACGGGCAGCTGGGTGTCTGCCGAATGGATGCCCGGTGCAAGGTCGCGAGCTGGAACCTGCACCGCTGGGAAGAGCCTGCCATCAGCGGCGCGCGCGGATCAGGTGCCATCTTCTTCTCCGGCTGCACGAGCCGCTGCCGCTTCTGCCAGAGCTTCCCGATCAGCCAGCTGCTCCAGGGCATCGAGGTGAGCCTGGAGCGGCTTGCGGGCATGATGATCGAGCTGCAGCAAAAAGGAGCGCACAACATCAACTTGGTCACCCCCACCCACTTCATGCCCCACATCCTGGCAGCCCTTCCCCGCGCAATACAAGCGGGCCTCAGGCTGCCGCTCGTCTACAACACCGGCGGCTATGAGCGTGTCGAAGCACTCCGCCTTCTGGATGGCGTCGTCGACGTCTGGCTGCCGGATGCCAAGTACGCCGACGACAAGACCGCCCTCCGCCTTTCCGGCTCTCCCCGTTATGTCGAATACAACCGTCTTGCCCTCCTCGAGGTCTTTAGGCAAGTGGGTGAAGAGCTGCTGCTGGACGAGAGCGGCGTTGCCCAGCGTGGCCTGATTGTCCGCCACCTGGTGCTGCCCGGAGGGCTCGCTGGCACACCCGAGGTCCTTTGTTGGCTGTCCGAGGCGCTCAGTCCCAGGGTTCACGTCAGCTTGATGGACCAATACTTTCCGGCCTACCGCGCTCTTGAGGATCCCGTCCTGGGCCGGAGGCTCTCTCGCCAGGAGTACGAGAGCGCTTTGGACGCGCTCGAGTCGGCAGGACTCGAGCATGGCTGGACCCAGGCCACCGGGGACTGGGACCATGACGGCTAGGCAACAGGTGTCGGCCTCCGCGCCGCCCCGGAAGGCCATTTACCGGCCCCGCCCCGCTACCTCAGGCAGACCGGCAACCGTTGCGGTCTGGGCGGCGCACTCCGACTGTCTAGGGTCTCCAAGCCGGCAGCTGGTCCACGGTGTCTGCTGTGGTCAGTTGTACCACGCCGCTGCCGTCGAGGGCCGCGGCGAAGATGTCCCAGTCGCCATTGCGGTCCGAACAGAAGGCGATCCGGCTTCCGTCGGGGGACCAGGTCGGCCCCAAGTCCGATGCAGAGGAAAGGCGTGTCACATTCCTGGCATCGCCCCCTTCGGCCGCCACCAGGTAGACGTCGGCATAGCCATCCCGAAGGCTGTCAAAGGCAATCCATCGCCCGTCTGGTGACCATGCAGGATGTTGGTCGTCAGCAGGATCGTAGGTCAATCGGACCAGGTCAGCTCCATCCGGCGCAACACGGTAGATCTCCCAGTTGCCATCCCGCTTGGAGGCAAAGGCAAGCCTGCTGCCGTCTGGAGACCAGCTCGGCCACAGGTCAGAGGCATCCTCCCACCACGTCAGCCGCCGCAGCTCCGACCCATCCGCGCGCATGACATACAACTCCCAGTAGGGCGAGTCACGGACTGACGCAAACGCAATCCACTCGCCGTCCGGCGACCAGGCCGGGCAATTGTCCTTTGCGCTATCCTCACTGAGGTTGGCCGCTTCGCGGCCTTCCCGGTCGACCACCCATATGTCCGCGCTCCCATCGCTGTCAGACACAAACGCCAGCCGGTCCCCGCCCGGCGACCAGCTGGGTGCCGAAACGAAATCGGACGAAGCCTCTATCACAGGAATGCGATTGCTGCCGTCACTTCCCATCAGGTAGATCGTCCACAGCCCTCCCTCCACCGGCTTAGAGAGGTACGCAATTGCAGGCAGGCTGCGGCTTGTCACGACCGGGGCCGTCGGCGAAGGCTCGACGGTCGATGTTGGGGAGGAGGTAGGCGCCGCCGAAGCCGGCACAGTCGGGGTCACGGGCGGCTCGGAGGGCAGGGACACGGCAGACGCTTCTGCGCGCGGCGTGGCGGGTATCTGGTGGCGACCCGGCTGGCTCAGGGCCCAAGCACCTGACAGAATGAGCGCAGCCAAGACAAGGCCGGCCAACAAGAACCAGGCGCTCCGTCGGCGCCGTGCCCGCCCGGGCAGGGTCTCTCCCGCTCCTCGGCTTGACTCCGATCCAGGTCCGGTACTATCTTCTGCGCCAGGCGCTGCCGACCGATTGGTGGTCCGGTTTGCCCGTTCTGACACCGGCCTTTCTTGGTCCGGCGAGGGATTGGCGGGCCTGCGCACAACCTCCCGCCCTCTACGGCCGGGTGCCTCCCACCTCGCGCCGGTCACGGCAGCTCCCAGGTCCACTTGTGCGCCCAGCCACTCCCTTAGCAAAGCTACCCGGAAGCGGTAGCTGAGCGCTCCCAGGCGTTCAACGATCTCGCGTGCCGACAGGCGCTCCAGCACGGCTTCGATTTGGGCCTGAGTCACCCGCGCACCAGACCGCGCCAGAAGTCCCTGCACCTCGTGCGCCGTCGCCACACCGCGCGCGCCACGCAGCGATGCCAAAGCCCCGATCACTGCCTGCTCCTGTGGATCGGACTCGCTCCAGGACCGGCGGAAATGCGCTATCTCTCGTCTGGCCAACTCCGTCACGACCAGGTCGACGTCGTGCTGGTTCACCCATCCCTCGCCGGAGCAGCGGTCGAAGAGCGCAGAGCAGACAAGCTGCAGGTAGTAAGGGTGCCCCGAGGTCAGCTCCACCAGCCGCCTGGGTACTCCATGGTCATAAGTCAGGCGACCTTCTACCGGCTGGGTGATGAGTCGGACTGCATCGTCGTTCAGGAGGGGCCCGAGCGTCACTACCTGCGAGCCGGCGAAGAACGCAGGATACTCCTGTTCGAGCGTCTGCAGCGCCTCTGAGGCGGCGGAGAGCACAACAGCCAACCGGCTATCCTGCCGGCGCCAGCGGGCGAGCAGGTCATTCAGCCCATCCAGGAGGTCTCCGGGCTCTTCTTTGAGTGCATCCAGGTCGTCGAGGAGCAGGACTGGGGTCCGTCTGCCGATCGCCGCGCGGACCTGGGGCCAGAACTCGGCCAGGAGCTGGTCGGGCCTGCCTTCGTAGCTCTCCCATGCTGGCTCGTCCAGCGAGACGGAGAACCTTCCGGACACACCCTGCACGACAGCCTGGGCCAGTCGCCACTCCAGCCATCCGATCCCCCTGGCCGGTCTATCTGCCAGGCTTACCATGACCGGGACAAACCCCTCAGGCAATTCGGACGCCAGCCGGCGCAGAAAAGAAGTCTTGCCGATTTGACGAGCGCCGCCGACAATGACAACGCGGCGGTCCCGAACCAGCTGCTCACGGACAGAGGACAATAGGTCCCCGCGCCCAAAGAAGCGTTCAGGCTCGGAAACTGGTTGCCCCGGCGTGTATGGGTTTGTGGTAGCGGGCTCCATAGCCACACGCGGCAGGCTAGGCGTCATGCAGCTCCTTAGGGGCTACTCAGCATGAAGGTCTGCCTTCAGTATAGATCATGTCTCGCCGCCGGGGAAATCGGTCGAGCGCCCCAGCTACGGGCCCCGGACCTCGGCTCCCAGGTCCTTCCGCAGGCGCCCAAGTATCCGGGAAACCTGCTTCGACACGACCTCATCACTCAACGTCTTGCCAGGCGACTGGAAGGTCAGCCCGAAAGCAAGGCTCTTCTTGCCTTCCGGCACCGGCGCTCCCCGGTACACGTCAAACGCCCTCACCTCGCGCAGGAGGGGGCCGCCTGCCGCTTCTACTACCTCTTGCACCGCTCCGGCGAGCACGTCCTCGTCCACGATGACGGCCAGGTCCTGCAGAACGGCAGGGTAGGGCGAGATCGACTCGACAAACCAACCTGCCGGCACCAGTGCAAGCAGCATCTCCAGGTCGAGCTCGGCCGCCGCCACGCGCCTGGCGGGCATGCCGAACCCCTGGCGCACCCCGGCGGTCAGCTCACCCAACATGCCCACAAGGGCACCACCCAGCCGCAAGCGAGCGGCGCGGCCCTTTTGATAACCGGCTTCTGCGGCAGGCTCGTACTCGGCTTCTCCCAGATGCAGGCGCGCCAGAAGTGCCTCGATGACTCCCTTCAGGTCAAAGAAGTCAAGGTCAGGCCCTCCGGCAGTCAGCCAGTGGCGGTCTTGGCTCGGGCCGCTCATCACGATGCAGAGCCTGCGCGGCTCGCTGGGCAGCTCCTCTCCCGGCCTCGTCAAAAAGACCTTGCCGACCTCGAAGAGCGCCACTCGGTCGCGATACCGCAGGTTCGCAGCCGCCGTCTCCAGCACGGTCGTCAGCAGGCGCTGCCGGAACACGCTGCGTTCTTGCGTGATCGGATTGGCCACCTTGAGGTACCGGCTCTCCTGGTCCTCTCCATCTTGAAGTGCCTGCTCCTCGAGGCACGCCTCGCGGGCCACGGTGGTTAGGGTATAGGTGATCACCTCCTGGAGCCCATTGGCTACCATGGTGTCCCGCACTGCCTCTTCCAGCTCCAGGTCACGGTTGCCCCGCTGAGGCGGCAGCCGGTCGGCCATCATGGTCACCGGCATGCGGTCGTAGCCGTGAACGCGGGCCACCTCTTCGATTAGGTCCGCCGGAAGCTCGCAGTCAATCCGATGATCTGGGACAGTAACCCGCAGGTCCGGCGCTCCTTGGGTACCGCCCGCCTCGACCTCGAACTCCAGCGACCGGAGGATACGTGAGATCTCATCGCTGGTCACGGCCATGCCAAGGGTCCGCTCTACCTGAGCAGCGGACAGCGCAATGGTGACAGGCAGGGCCGGCCGCGGATAGGCGTCAACCATCCCCTCGGCGATCTTGCCACTTGCCAGGATGCGAATCAGCTCGCTGGCACGCCGTGCAGCGCGCTCCGCCATAGCAGGATGGATTCCACGGCCAAAGCGCAGGCTTGCCTCGCTGGGCAGGCGAAGCGCCTGCGTCGTGCGCCGTATCGAGATCATGTCAAAGTTGGCCGATTCCAACAGGATGGACCGTGTCCCTTCGTCAATCTCGGTCTCCAGGCCTCCCATCACACCGGCGACCGCAATTGGCCCCGCCGTGTCGCAGATAAGCAGCGTATCGGGGGTGAAGGTGCGTTCCTCCCCATCGAGTGTCCTCATCGTCTCCCCCGAGTTGGCCCGCCGCACAAGGATCGTCGGCGCCCTGCCTCCTGCGCGCGCCACCAGCTTGTCGTAGTCAAACGCGTGCAGCGGTTGGCCCCACTCCATCATCACATAGTTCGTCACATCCACGACGTTGCTGATCGGGCGCATCCCTGCCCTCAGAAGCCTGTCCTGCATCCACTTCGGCCCCGGCCCAATTCCCACATTTTGGATGATCGTGGCGATGTAGCGTGCACATAGGTCGGGCGCCAGGATCTGGACTCCCGCAAGCTGGCTCGCAGGCTCCCCTTCGGTGCGCCACGCCAGGCTCGGGTATCGCAGATGCGTTCCCGTCAAGGCCCTCACCTCACGCGCCACGCCGATCACGCTCAGGCACCGCGCCAAGTTGGGCGTCAGGGAGATGTCCAGGATCGTGTCTCCTAGGAAGTCGGCCAGCGGGGTACCCACTGGGGCATCCTCCGGCAGGAAGAGGATGCCCTCGTGAGCCTCCGAGATGCCGAGCTCCTTCTCCGAACAGACCATCGAAGAGGACGGGACGCCCCTGATCTTGGTCCGCTTCAGCCGCGTCTTGACAAACCCCTCCTGGTGCCCGTCGTACAGATCCGCTCCTTCCATAGCATATGCCACCTTGAGGCTGACCTTGCCCCGGCCCTTGTACGCGAATAGGTTTGGAGCCCCCGTGACGCACTGGTCGACGGTTCCCTCCCGGTGGCGCACGTCGACCAGCACCAGCCGGTCGGCATCCGGGTGGGGTCGCACCTCCACCACTTCTCCGACGACGATCTTCGTCCGGTCCCACCAGTCGCCAATGCGCTCGATTGCCTCCACCTCGAGCCCGGCCAGCGTCAGACGCTCAGAGATCTCCTCTAGCGAGACTGGAATGTCCACATAGTCCTTCAGCCAGCTCAGCGGTACCTTCATCTCTCGTATCTCCTATGAGAACTGCTCTAGGAAGCGCAGGTCGTTGCCCCAGAAGTAGCGGATGTCCTGGATGCCGTACTTGAGCATCGCTATCCGCTCCGGGCCCAAGCCGAAAGCGAAACCCGAGTAGACCTCCGGATCGTAGCCCCCGTTGCGCAGGACAACAGGATGGACCATTCCACAACCGAGTATCTCGACCCAGCCCGTGTTCTTGCAGACGCGGCACCCGCGCCCGCCGCACAGAACGCAGTCCATGTCCACCTCGGCGCTCGGCTCCGTGAAGGGAAAGTAGCTGGCGCGGAAGCGCACCTGTCGCTGAGGGCCGAACATGCGCCGGGCGAACGCAACGAGCGTGCCCTTCAGATCCGTCATGGTGATTCCCTCGCCAAGCGCCAAACCCTCTACCTGGTTGAACATGATCTCCGAGCGAGCCGTGATCTGCTCGTACCGGTAGCACATCCCGGGAAGAACCACCCGAACCGGCTCGGGGCAGTACTCGCGCATGGCATGCACCTGCCCGGGCGAGGTGTGGGTGCGCGGGATCACGCCCGGCGTCGTCGTATAAAAGGTGCTCCACATGTCCCGCGCGGGATGGTGCGGAGGCATGTTCAGCAACCCGAAGTTGAACTCGTCGGTCTCGACGTGCCTGCTCCGGTAGACCTGGAAACCCATCTCGGCAAAGATAGCGCAGATCTCGCGCAGGGTCCGGGTCGCGGGGTGCAGGTGCCCCAGGCGGGCGGGCCTTCCCGGCAGTGTGACATCCACCTGGTCGGCCCGCAGCGCACCATCCTCCGCTGCCTGCTTCAGGGCTGCGCACAAGGCCAAGTAAGCAGCTTCCAGCAGCTGCTTCGCCTCGTTGACTCGCTGCCCATACGCCGGTCGATCGTCGCGCGGCAGGGTCGCCAGCGCCTTGACAGCGTCCGCAACTTTGCCGTTGCGGCCCAGGTATGCCCCGTACCATGCGGCCAACGCCTGTTCGTCACACGCAGCTGCGAGTGCCGCCATAGCTTCCTTCTCCAAGTCCTCCAGTCGCCCCAGCATGTTCCCTCCAGGCGCAAAATAAAACGCTCCCGTCCGCCAGGGACGGGAGCGTTCCACTCCCGTGGTACCACCCTGCTTGGTCGGCCTACGCCGACCCGCTCATATCGCCGGCGGCAGCGAACAGCGCTGCGACCAGCTGCCCCATAACGGGGGGCGACCGGAGCGGACTACTCGTACGTGGCCAGCGCCCTCGGCACTTTCACCCGTCAGCTCCAGAGCGAACTTCGGCGGCTTCCTTCCCAGCCGGGCTTCCAGTCCACGGCCCGGCCTCCCTGGGGGCTATCCCCCGCCTACTCCTCTCCTTCGTCGCCTTTCGCTTGTGCAAGCACTTTCATTATACGCGTTGGGCAAGAAATGTCAAATGCTATCTGCCCCAGACTGCTCACAAGTTGACATGCCCGAACATGTGTGCTACCGTTCATGTGCCTGTCCCAACTGCCTGGGACTGCCTTGCCAGGGTCCCAGGCGAACCATCTTCTGAGGAGATCGATGGCTCAGGAGCAGATAGTCATTCGGGGTGCCCACCAGCACAACCTCAAGGGCTTTGACCTCACCCTGCCGCGCAACGCCCTTGTCGTGATCACCGGCGTTTCAGGAAGTGGAAAGAGCAGCCTCGCCTTCGACACGCTCTACGCCGAAGGCCAAAGGCGCTATGTAGAGTCCCTGTCCTCCTACGCCCGTCAGTTCCTGGGCCAGATGGAAAAGCCCAAGGTCGACTACATCGGAGGCCTCAGCCCTGCCATCGCGATCGAGCAGAAGGCAGTCAGCAAGAACCCCCGCTCTACCGTCGGTACCGTCACCGAGATCTACGACTATCTGCGAGTGCTCTTTGCGCGTGTGGGGACCGCGCACTGCCCCCAGTGCGGTCGCGAGGTGCGCGCCCAGTCTCCGCAGCAGATTGCTGACCAAATCCTACAGATCACCCCTGGGACGCGCTTCCAACTGCTCGCCCCAGTCGTGCGCGGCCGCAAGGGCCAGCACGAAGACATCCTCCAACAGGCCCGAAGCGACGGCTACGTTCGTGCTCGCATAGACGGCGTTCCGGTCGAGCTTTCCGAGCGGGTCAAGCTGGCCAAGAACAAGAAGCACGATATCGAGATCGTCGTGGACCGTCTCGCGGTCCCGGGCGCGCCATCCTGTGCAGACCCTGCGCAGGACTCGAGCCTCGCTGGCGAGAGCAGGGTGGTACAGGCCATGGACGCCGGCGTGCCAGCTGCGGCCTGCGAGGAGTTCGTGAGCCGCCTGACCGATTCGGTCGAGACTGCGCTCCGGTTGGCAGATGGCTCTCTCTACGTAGATGTCCAGGACGGCGCCATGCTCAGCTTTTCAGAGCAGAATGCCTGCCCGACCTGCGGACTGAGCTTCCCGGAGCTGACGCCGCCGATGTTCAGCTTCAACTCCCCGCACGGCATGTGTCCCGATTGCAGTGGCCTGGGAACGCAGCTCAGCGTCGACCCGGCGCTTATCCTGCACGACCCCACCCTGTCCATCCTGGATGGAGCGCTGCGCTGGTACGGCCAGATCAGAAAGAAGCCAGGCTGGACCCTCAACCAGCTTCTCTCCATCGCGCGGCACTATGGCGTGGACCTGGAGACCCCCTGGCAGGACCTGCCGGCGTCTTTCCGCGATGTGCTCTTCTATGGCTCGGGGGATGAGCAGGTCCAGTTTTCCTACGAGTACCAAGGCGAGAACAGCAGCTGGTCCGGCCGATCGAGCCGCCCCGTGCGGGGTATCGTCTCCAACATCAAGCGGCTCTTCCACCAAACCAAGTCCGACTACACGAGGCGGTGGTATGCCAGCTTCATGAGTGAGCAGCCCTGCCCAACGTGCCAGGGAAGAAGGCTGCGGCGCGAAGCTACGGCTGTCACGGTTGGTGGCAGGAACATCCACGAGGTGACTTCGCTGTCTGTTGACGCCGCTATCTCCTGGGTGGCAAGCCTGTGGCCGGAGCCCTCCCCCGCTCGCATTCGGAGCGCCCCGGGTGAGGGAGGCAAAGGAGGCGGGCACTCAGCCGCCGCCGTTGGCCATCTCACAGCCGAGCAGCTCAAGATCGCCGAAGAGGTGCTGAAGGAGATACGTGCCCGCCTCGAGTTCATGCTCAATGTGGGGCTTCACTACCTGACGCTCGATCGGCGCGCACCTACCCTCTCCGGTGGCGAGGGGCAGCGCATCCGGCTGGCCAGCCAGGTCGGCTCCGGGCTGGTGGGCGTCCTGTATATCCTGGACGAGCCCAGCATCGGCTTGCACCAACGCGACAACCGCCGGCTTCTCAGCACCCTCGAGCAGCTCCGCGACCTGGGGAACACGGTCCTTGTCGTGGAGCACGACGCCGAAACCATGCGCACCGCCGACTGGATCGTCGACCTCGGTCCCGGCGCGGGCGTCTTGGGCGGGTGGGTTGTGGCCGAGGGCACGCCGGAGCAGATAGTCAGCAATCCCAGCTCATTGACTGGCCGCTACCTCTCTGGAGAGATCTCGGTCAAGTCCCCCAATGGTCGGAGGAGAACGGGCGATCGCTGGCTCACGCTCTCCGGCGCCCGGCAGAACAACCTTCAGAACCTGACTGTCCGCTTCCCTGTCGGCGCATTCACCTGCGTCACCGGCGTGAGCGGCAGCGGCAAGAGCTCCCTCATCAGTCAGACGCTCTACCCGGTCCTGTCCCGTATCTTGCACCGCAGCCAGGTCCAGCCGGGCCACTACGATCGTCTGGAAGGGCTCGAGTCCGCACGGCTCAACAAGGTGATCAACATCACACAGGACCCGATCGGCCGGACGCCTCGCTCCAATCCAGCCACCTACGTTGGCGTCTATGGTGACATCCGCGAGCTATTCGCCCAGGTGCCCGAGTCCCGTGCACGCGGATACAAGGCGGGTCGCTTCAGCTTCAACGTGAAAGGCGGGCGCTGCCAGGGGTGTGAGGGTCACGGTCTGAAGCGGATCGAGATGCACTTCCTGCCCGATGTGTGGGTGACCTGCGACATCTGCAAGGGCAACCGCTTCAACCGTGAGACGCTGCAGGTTCGCTACAAGGGCAAGAACATCTCCCAGGTCCTGAACATGGACGTGAACCAAGCCTTAACCCACTTTTCCAATCTCACGACCATCGAGCGCAGGCTTCGGACACTGGCCGATGTGGGGCTGGGGTACATCAAGCTGGGACAGAGTGCCACCACTCTCTCGGGTGGAGAGGCACAGAGGGTCAAGCTGGCCAAGGAGCTGTCGCGGGTCGCCACCGGCGACACACTCTACATTCTGGATGAGCCGACGACGGGGCTCCACTTCGCCGACATCCAGAACCTGCTGGATGTGCTGCATCGCCTGACAGACGCCGGGAACACGGTCATCGTCATAGAGCACAACCTTGACGTCATCAAGACGGCGGACTGGATTATCGACTTGGGTCCTGAGGGAGGCTATGGCGGCGGCCAGATCGTTGCCCAGGGCACTCCTGAGGACGTCACGTCCGCACCGGAGAGCTACACGGGGCACTTCCTAAGAAGCATGTTGGAGGATTAGAACATGGAGTACCGCAGGCTAGGGCGCACGGGGTTGGATGTAAGCGCTGTCTCGGTGGGCACCGAGCACTTGGTGCGGCAGCCTCCGGAGACCATCGCCGCAGTGATCCAGGAATCGATTGCACACGGGGTCAACTACTTCGACGTTATCTTTTCCTTCCCGGAGTACTTGGACAACCTCGGGCGGGCGCTTGAGGGGCGCCGGGACCAGGTCCTCCTGACCGGCCATCTTGGCTCCACGGTCAAGGACGGGCAGTATTGCCGCAACCGCAGTGCCAAGGCGTCTGACCCATTCTTCCGCGACATCTTGGTCCGGCTGAATGCCGGGCACGTGGACATCCTCTTCCTGCACAACTTTAACTCGGTGCGCGAGTGGGAGACGGTCAGCCGCCCAAGGGGACAGCTGGAAATGGTCCTGCGGCACAAAGCTGAGGGGCGCGCCCGCTTCATCGGCATCAGCGGGCACAACGTCGAGGCCATCGAGCAGGCATGCAGCAGTGGCTTCATCGACGTGGTCATGTTCCCAGTCAATCTTCTGGGCCATGCCGGGCCGGCTCGCAGCCGCCTGCTCGACCTGTGCGTTTCCAAAGGGCTCGGCCTGGTAGCCATGAAGCCCTATGGCGGTGGGCGCCTGCTCACCGCCAGGGGCACCCAGCGGGTAGCAAGCTACCAGGCAGGCGGCGAATCCTACAAGGCCCGATTCCCTGCCTCGATTGCCCCTGCCCAGTGCCTGAGCTACACGCTTGCCCAAGCCGGCGTCTCCACTGCCCTGGTGGGAGTGAAGAGCACTGATGAAGTCATGGCGGCCGTGAGTGTGCTGGACGCCACCGACGGCGAGCGTGACTTCTCTGGCCTCTTGACGGCATTTGGCCGCTATGTAGAGGGCGAGTGCGTATACTGCAACCACTGCCTCCCTTGCCCGGTGGCCATCGACATTGCCGAGGTGAACCGGCTCCTGGATGCCGCGCACACCGCGCCGAGTGCGGAGTTGCGCGCTTCCTATGCTGCCCTCGCCGCCGCCGCATCCGCCTGCAGCGAGTGCGGTGCCTGCGTGCAACGCTGTCCTTTTGGCGTCGCCGTGATAGAGCGGGTGAGGGCCGCTGCTGCCCTCTACGAAGGGTAGCGATGCGATGAGGGTAGACCATCGACCGGTGCGGCGCACCTAACAGCGGTGCGCTGCACATCAGAGACCAAATGGACAGGAGATTGCCATGAACACAGTCGAGCTTGCCCGTCACTCTCTCAAGAGCGCTTTTGACATCCTCAGTCAGGTGACGGCCGACCTGACCCAAGCGCAGGCCGATTGGATCCCGCCCGGCTGCGCCAACCCGATTGGTGCCATGTACTACCACACCATTTCGGGCGCCGACGAGGTCGTCTACCGCTGGTTCGAAGCCAGCCCATGCCTGCACGAGCGGGAAGGTTGGCGCGCTCGCGCGCTTCGCATAGATGTGCCAGAGCCACAGGGCAGCGAAGGATGGCTTGAGTGGATGCGCGCCATCCGTATCGACCTCGGGGCCATGCACAACTATGCCTCGGCGGTTGCTGCGGACCTGGACACTTGGCTCTCCGCCAAGACGCCTGAGGACATGGACCGCGTCGTGCACACCCCGATTGGCGACTACAGCGTGGTGGCAGCTCTCGACCTCTTCGTGGTGTGGCACATCAACGCACACTGCGGCGAGATCTCGGCTCTGAAGGGCTGCCAGGGGGCCCGGGGCTATCCTTTCTAGAGCGGCAGGACCAACCTGCAGCCAGCGGGCCGCACCGTCTTGCCATTCCGCACCAAGAGGCTATAATTGCGCGCGGTGCCACGCGCCTGGATTCCCATCACCGTCCCACGGGACGGGCAAGTCAATTTGGAGGTTCTGATTAGATGTCCAAGAAGTGGGTGTACCTTTTCCACGAGGTTGAAGCAGCTCAAAAGCTGACCGGGAGCTGGGATGGCGTCCGCAGCCTTCTCGGCGGCAAGGGGGCCAACTTGGCCGAGATGACACGCATCGGCGTGCCAGTGCCCCCCGGGTTCATCGTCACCACCGAAGCCTGCAACGCCTACGTCGCAGCGGGCCAGTTCCCCGAGGGCTGCTGGGACCAGATCCTGGCCGGCCTCAAGGCGACCGAGGAAGCGACAGGGAAGACATTCGGCGACGCTGATAACCCACTTCTGGTCTCCTGCCGGTCCGGCGCCAAGTTCTCCATGCCGGGAATGATGGACACGGTCCTCAACATCGGCCTCAACGACGCGACGGCACAAGGCATGGTCCGCCTGAGCGGCAACGAGACCTTTGTCTTCAATTCCTATCGGCGCCTGGTGCAGATGTTCGGCTCGGTGGTTCTGGAAATCCCAGACGAGCCTTTCGAGGAGGCCATCGCCGAGCGCAAGGCACACAAGGGCATCAAAGATGATACTGAGCTGGGTGCCGAAGACTGGAAGGCCCTGACCGCCGAGTTCAAGGCAATCGTCCGAGCGCACACTGGGGCCGATTTTCCTCAGGAGCCGATAGAGCAGCTCCGCCTGGCGACAGAGGCCGTATTCAAGTCCTGGAACGGTGCCCGCGCCATCGCGTACCGGCGAGCGGAAAAGATCCCGGACGATTTGGGCACGGCTGTGAACATCGTGACCATGGTCTTTGGCAACCTGGGCTGGGACTCGGGCACCGGCGTCGCCTTCACCCGCGACCCGGCCACCGGCGAGCGCGTCATGTACGGCGACTACCTCATGAATGCCCAGGGCGAGGACGTCGTAGCCGGCATACGCAACACCAAGCGAATCGCCGAGCTGGGCCAGGAGATGCCCCAGGTCTATGCCCAATTCCTCGAAATCTGCGCGCGCCTGGAAAAGCACTACCGCGACATGCAGGACACCGAGTTCACGATTGAGCGCGGCCGGCTCTGGATGCTCCAGACCCGCAACGGCAAGCGCACCTCCAAGGCCGCCATCCGCATCGCGGTAGACATGGCGAACGAAGGGCTCATCACCCGTGACGAAGCCATCGCCCGCGTCAAGCCGGCAGATGTCGACACCCTGCTGCACCCCCAGTTCATCGCCGCAGCCAAAAAGCAGGCCCGTGCCGAGGGAGCTTACCTCGGCAGTGGCGTGAACGCCTCACCAGGCGCTGCGGTCGGTGTCGCTGCCTTTGATGCCGACCTGGCAGAGGAGTGGGGCAAGGCCGGCAAGGCGGTGGTCATGATCCGCCCCGAGACCAAGCCGGACGACGTGCACGGCATGATTGCCGCCAAAGGCATCGTGACCAGCCGAGGCGGCGCCACCAGCCATGCGGCCGTGGTCGCTCGACAATTCGGTAGGCCCGCCGTCGTCGGCTGTGAGGCGATACAGATCAACCTGGAGACGCGCCAGCTGGAAGTGGACGGCAAGGTCGTCAAGCAGGGAGATTGGGTCTCTCTCGACGGCACCACCGGCGAGGTCTTTTCCGGGCAAATCGCCACCGAGACGCCCATGTTCGAGGAACAGACTGATCTGATCACCCTCCTCAAGTGGGCGGATGAGCTCTGTGCCGAGGGCGACAGCCGCTCCTGGCCTGCGGGCTACCAGGGCTTCCCTGGTCGCGGCCTACAGGTCTGGACCAACGCCGACTACCCGAGAGACGCGCAGCGCGCCCGCACATTCGGCGCCATGGGCATCGGCCTCTGCCGAACTGAGCACATGTTCTTCGAGCAGGAGCGTCTTCCCATCGTGCAAGCCATGATCCTGGCAGAAGCCCAGGACGAGCGCAAGGCGCAGCTGGATCTGCTGCTCCCCTACCAGCGGTCGGACTTTGAGGGCCTCTTTGAGGCCATGGACGGCCTGCCTGTCATCATCCGCCTAATCGACCCACCGCTCCACGAGTTCCTGCCCAGCAAGGATGAGCTGCTCGCAGAGGTTCTCGGGCTCAGGCTCAAAGCCAAGCGCCTTGCCAAGAAAGGCAAGGACAAGAAGCTGGCCAAGCTGAACGCGACGCTTGCCGAAAGGGAGAAGCTGCTCCAGGCCGTCGAAGGGATGCACGAATCCAACCCCATGATGGGCCTGCGTGGCATCCGCCTGGGCATCACCATGCCCGAAATCACTCAGATGCAGGTGCGGGCAATCTTCGAGGCAGCCTGCAACGTCGCACTCAAGGGCATCAAGGTCCATCCCGAGATCATGATCCCTCTGACTGGGCATTACAATGAGCTCAGGGTTGCCAACAAACTGCTCGTGCCCGTCGCCAAGCAGGTGATGGAAGAGAAGGGCATCGAGATAGAGTACAAGTTCGGCACCATGATCGAGATCCCGCGGGCTGCAGTCACAGCCGACCAGATCGCAGAGTATGCCGAGTTCTTCAGCTTCGGAACCAACGATCTCACCCAGATGACCTATGGCTACAGCCGCGACGATGCCGAGCGCAATTTCCTGCTCCACTATGTCGAGCACAACGTGCTGCCCGAGAACCCATTCCAGGTACTCGACTGGGAGGGTGTTGGCGAGCTGGTCAAGTGGGCCGTTCGCAAGGGACGCCAGGCCCGGCCCGGGCTGGAGGTCGGCATCTGCGGAGAGCATGGCGGCGACCCTCGCTCGATCGAGTTCTGTCACATGGCCGGCCTGAACTACGTAAGCTGCTCGCCCTTCCGCGTGCCGGTTGCACGCCTAGCAGCCGCTCACGCCCTGCTCAAGTACAAGGGCAAAACCCTGAGCTAGTCAATTCACCCAGAGGGCCGGATCGAAAGACCCGGCCCTCGCCCTATTAAGGAACACGGCCATGCAGGCGGACGAAATCGAGGCCACGCTCAGGGCGCAGCCCTTGCCAATTGCAGCCCCGAAGGGCGAAGGCTGGGTCGCACCGGCCTATCACGGCCTTTCCATTGCCAATCTGCCCTCGACCATTGCGGCGCTGCTCGGCGCCGACTTGCCAGGCACGCTGCCAACCCTTCCGCAGGAGACCTGGCACGACTGGGCGGTCGGCTTGCGCCGCGTGGTTCTTGTGATCCTGGACGGCCTCGGCTACAACCTTCTCCGGGGTCGCCTGGCTGCCGGCGACGGCGGCGTCCTCGCTCGCGTGGCTGATGCAGGTACCTTGATCCCCCTGACATCCGTGTTCCCGTCGACCACAGCCGCCGCCTTGGTCAGCCTCCAGACCGGTGTCGCCCCTGCGACCCACGGTTGGCTGGCCTGGGAGATGTACCTCCGCGAGGTGGGTGCGGCGGCCAACGGAATCCTTCTATGCCCGATCTGGTCGCGCCAGCGCGACTTGCTACTCGGCTGGGGCCTGAGCCCAGAAGCGTTGGTGACAACTCCGACCTTGGCCGCCGGTTTGAGTGCTGAGGGGATCCAGACTGCCGCCCTCGCATCGCGCCAATTCGAGGGTTCGGGCTACACGCAGATGCTCTACCGTGGGATGGGCAAGTATTGGGGCCACGCCCACGCCAGCGACTTCTGGACGCTGCTGCGCCAGATTCTGACCGATACCGCCGGTCGGCGGGCCTTCATCTCGG